>Ga0209164_1000483_pt1 | contig 92423 bp, 65 predicted proteins | sample MTBNYHSulfiMetaG_FD_187458 | JGI IMG/M metagenome (GOLD analysis project Ga0209164, IMG submission 187458) | Enrichment culture microbial communities from rom New York Harbor, USA that are MTBE-degrading - MTBE-NYH (New York Harbor Sulfidogenic)... | ecosystem: Environmental > Aquatic > Marine >... | reverse complement strand
GATTCACGGGGTGGCCGGAATGCTCCGGAATCGGTGGCCGCTTTCCACCGGAATGACCGGCCGGAATGCTCCGGAACAAGTGGCCGGAATCCACTGGAACAGGTGGCCGACTTCACCGGAATACGCAGAGACAGACTCAGTTGAATTCAAAAACTCACGTCCTAAGGTCGTGCCCACTCGCTGCAGTTCCTTAACTCGAGTTATTCCCCAACTTCGGGAAAGGAGGAAGCCGTGAGTAGCTTTCGCAAGTTATCACATACGATATGGCATTGCCAATACCACATGGTGTGGGTTCCGAAATATCGATAACAGATTCTGAGAGGTCCGGTTTCGGTTTCATGATCTTCGCCAAACATTCGGAACCCGCTTAGGAATGAACGGGTGGATCTGAAAGCAATCATGGAGATTATGAGTCACAAGACACCAAAAATGCCCACGAGATATCAATATCCGAGTCCGATTCATAAGTTGAGGGCGGGAAGTCTTTTGACAACTCCCGTAGCGAAGAGAGATAAGAAGGCGGTTATGAGTCCCTTTGGGAAGGCATTGCTGAAAAAATTCTGTAGTTCCTTCCTACATACGCTTCCTATAATTCCCAAGAGATTATTTGGTGAAGATCTTTTAATCATTTTCTTGACAAATAACTATAAACCATGTTAGAGGTCGAGTCAATTCTGCAACTAAAGAACGCTGTATTCGCCCAATCGAGGTTATTATGATAGAAAAGAGCCCATTTCCTCTTCAGGGAGTGATAATGGGCTTTTTTTCGCTCTAACGGAAAGAGACTTCCGCCTTGCATCAATGGGAGAGCCCTTTTTTGATGGCCATGGCGATTGAAGAAATCAGCAATCTTTTATTGGAAATAGTTGGCGCTTTCATTATCAGCCACCGACTTAATCTTTCTGGCTTGTTGAAGGCTATGGCTTTTCGTGCCTTGCTCAGGACGAGACATATGTCATGGGGGATTTATTGAAAACTAAAGAGGTTGTCGACGCAAACGGAAATGGAGTCTACAATCTCTTCCTTGGACTTTCCGGACCATACGGTTCTGGTTGCAGCTCACTTGCAGAAGACCTTGAGAAAGAGCTCAAAGATTGGCCTGGATGTTTGCCTGTCAGGATACACGTAGCCGATTTAATAGAAACGATATTTCCTTTTGTTTATGAAAAAGAGATTGAAAAATGTGACAGTAAGGCCGATCAAAGAAAAGAAAGACAAAAGGCCGGAACAAGATTGAGAAAAAAAGATCCAGAACTTGTTGGCAAATTGATATGTGCAGAAATCTATCAACGCGCGCACGAGCTTGAAGAAAGCGGAAAACTGAAAAATATTGGAACATTGGTCTTCATAATAGACAGCATAAAGAATTCATATGAAGTGAGTTTGCTAAGAAGAATCTACTCCGATGAATTTAACTTCATATTTGTGCATGCAGATCGTGAAACCCGTTGGCGAAGAATGGTTAACTACAAGAACTGGGCGAAATCGGAGAGAGATAAATTTGAAAACCTGGATCAAATTGACCAAGATGAAAGAACAACTGATATAGAGGCGTCTAATAGAGGTCAACAAGTAAGCAAACTTAGCGGAATGGCGGATTATTATGTCGTTAACGCACAGAATCGCGAAAAGTTGAAGGAAGATGGAAAAAGATTTTTGGACATACTTTTTGGGGATAGCATGAACCAGCCCAACATACATGAACGCTCAATGCACATTGCTTTCTCTGCATCAAATAGATCTTTCTGTCTTAGCAGACAAGTTGGCGCTGCAATAGTTGATCCAGATGGTAATTTAGTCGGTCTTGGACATAACGACGTCCCTATGGCATTTGGTGGATTGTACAGTCAGGAAAGCACTCAAGATCAAAGATGTTATCTCGTTGGTGACCGACGATGCTCTAATCAGACGACAAAAGAATCACGTTTCGATAAACTCTCCGATGAGATAATAAAAAAGCTTGAACTAAATGATGATCAATCAAGAAATTTAAAATCAATAATTGAGTCTTCTGAATTTAAAGAGGCGACAGAATATTGCCGTGCAGTTCATGCTGAAATGGAATCGATTCTTAGTGTTAGTAGAACAGGCAGGGGGTCTACTATGGGCTGCACAATGTATGTAACAACCGAACCATGCCATAATTGCACTAAGCACATTGTGTCTGCTGGAATTCAAAAAGTGTATTTTATTGAACCGTATCCTAAAAGCCTCGTTTTACACCTTCATTCAGACTCTATTAAGCTTGGACCCCTGCAGGAAAATGAAGAGAATAACAAGGTGCTATTTATTCCTTATCAGGGTGTAGCACCTCGCAGATTTCATGATTTTTTTGCATTGGCCTTGGCTGAGGATCGAAAAGATAGAAAGGGTCAATACAAACATAGATCAAAGAAAGATCAAGCTGCAAAACCGAGATTTGCCAGACTGCTCGCCAAAAGGTCTAGAATTGATGAACATCCTGATCCAATAACTTTACAAGAATCTATAATCTTCAACGAAATAAGCAACATCTATAAACAAAAAGAGGGGAGCATAAAAATAAGGGGGTGAAAAATGGCTGACATATATGTTTCAGAGGAAGAAAAGGAGAAAATTGATGTGATTATGCAGCGAGGTGAAACTACTGCTAAAAAGATCGAAGCGTTTTTTAATGAGATCACATCGGAAAAAGAAGTGAACCTGACCTTTATGAGGGAATTGAAAACAGAGGCATCTTAGAACTTGAGCATGCGGGAGATCTTTCTCAGGCATATGGTGAGAGGAATCCGCTTATGTCTTCTGCAATCAAAAGGGATTGCGGTTGACTCTGTTATCCTGAGATCTGAACTTGCCAAAGAAAAGTGGGGCTGATTCGGTCGAGGCCCGGTTCCATCTCATTACATTCGGAATCCAGTTAAAAATGAATGGCTTGGATCTGAAAACGATCTGGAGATCATGGGCCACAAGAAAGTGAAAGTGGGTATGAAATATCAACTTCTCACACCTTCGCACAAGATAGAGGCTGGAAATGAGCTTGATAAAGTTCGGAAAATTTTTACACCAAAAGTCACACCAAAGAAAGTTTTCTAACTGGAAAATGACATGATTTTAAATGGTTAAGTCTTTATGTCAACGGTCTTGAAAACCGTTGAGCGTCATGCTCCGGGAGTTCGAATCTCCCTCCCTCCGCCAGAGAGAAAAAAGACCCGCAAGCTATTCCGGCAGCTTCCGGGTCTTTTTTTTGATGTGGAATCCCGGTCTACTGGTCGACGTTAGGCCCTTATTTCCAAGTGTTCTGTCGTGAAAAACAAGAAGAATCTTTGCGAGAGGCATTTTGGTTGCGGCTATCCGCGTTACAGGTGGGAATCGTATCTCAAGGTTGGGTCAATTGACTCGAATCGGGGCTCTATCAATATTCCAGACAGTTGGCTAACGGAATCTCAACTGTGGGCCAAGTCGCCTGATTGATGATACCCCACATTTTTTACTTGATGATATTCTTTCCTTTTGGCATAAGAAAAGAGGCCATGTGGGGGTTGAGCATACTCCGCCACATTCCCCAAAATTGCAGGGCACATTCCTGATTTTTTTTGACATCCAAGAGAATTTGGATACCTGGCGCTCATCATCTTGATCCCTGACCCCGCTTTGAACGATACGCCGGCTTTTACCGCTATGGCTTAAAACGGGTATCAGTATTCATAAAATACTTTTTACTTCAAAGGATATTCGGCCATGACAAAGGAAGAGCTGGTGGAAAAAATCGTGGGGATTTTGAAAACGAATAATGATTTGAGCTTCTTAGTTAAACTGGAGCAAGCGGAGGTTGAAACACTGATCGCCTGTATAAGGGACAGGGTGGATAATCAGGGCAATTCTGCCGAGTAGGCTCAAGCAGTGGTCATAAGACGGAGGAAAAGCGGTTTGTATATTCACAGTTGTGAGCTCTTTTCCCACGGAAAACCAGGCAAAGGCATAGCTGATTTCCAGCGGAAATGTTCTCTCAAGCAGGCGTGTGGAGGTTAGCCAATGCAAACCTTTGGGAATTACCTGAAGGAACAAAGGGAAGCCACGAAGATGAGTTTGAAACAGGTTGCCCGTTTGACACATGTTACCGAACGGTATCTTGACTTTATCGAAAAAGACGCATTTGATAAAGTTCCTGAAGGACCCTATATCAGAGGATACATCTGTTCCTATGCGACGGCCATTGGAATCGATGCGAATAAAGCCCTTGAGCGATTTGATTCCATATGCCGAGAAACGAATAAAACTGAGGATATGCAAAAAGAGGCCTCGGAAATGAATCTAAGGCAAAAGACCATAACCTTTTTCTTGAATAATGGAAAGTGGCTTATTCTTTGCTCCACTATGCTGGTCCTTCTGACTTTCGGTGCTTATCATTTCTTGTCCCAGGATGAAAAGAAAGCTCCTGTTGTTGCCAATCTGCAAGAACCGGAAGGCGAAACACCGCAACCCCCCCTCGCTGTGAAATCGGAAGAGAATTTCCCGACGTTGAAAATGAACACTTACGCGATGGCCTCCGGCGAACCGGAGGGTCTGACCAGGGATCCTGCTCATGGAGACAACAAAAGGGTGCAGGAACCAGCTTCCCTGGAAATCGCGTCAAGCCCTCAAACCAGAGCGCACCAAAAATCGGCCGGCCTGCCGTCTTTGCCTTCGGAGAAACCAGGAAACACATCAAAAGTTCCAATAAAGGCCGCTCATTCTCAAGACATTCCAGGGGTTGAGAGCCCTGCTCCGGCGCTGACATCGGGTGGTCGAACAGGGAAAGATAGATCGGATCACCCAAAAAATATAGAAGTTTTAAACGCAGCGGTTTGTGCCGGCGTAACAGACAGAAATCCTGCCGGAAAAGATGACTCCTTTCAATGGTCCACGGACAGGGTTTACATATGGAATCTGATTAAATGCGAAACCCATCTTTCTTCCATCAGGCACATCTACTATTTTGAGGGGCAGAAGGTCACTGATATCGTTTTAGATATCCGATCGCCCCTTTGGAGGACCTGGAGTTCCAAGGCGCTTTCAGACAAGCGCTTTATCGGCCACTGGAGGGTCGATATCACTTCGGCGGACGGCGAACTGCTCCGACGTCTGCAGTTTGAAGTCATCTGAGAGCGAACGAAAATAGGGGTTTTTGAAAGGTTCTTCTGCCAAGGAAGGTTTATCACATCGAGGCCGAACGATCGTGATATCCAATCAGGTTTCGACCGTCAGCCCCCAGGCATGCTGCACCACATCCTGATCAATCATACATAAATCCCGGCTGTGCCAGGAAGCACCTGCCTGCTTGAATGGGTCCGGTATATTCACCTGAACCCCCTGCGAGCCAACCTGCTTGACGTAACAGAGGACGCTCGTGCAGAACGTACTTGACATGGTTTGCCGGAACATAGGAGCATGTTCTCTATGACGACGTTAGCCCGGCTGGATGCCCCTGGCCTCATGCAAAAGGTTGTCGGTCAAGGTATTGAGACAAAAGAGATATCCTGATAGAGATAAATATCTCCAAGCGCTACGCACGCTCTTCTCGAGCGTCCCCTACTATGAAACGATATTTCTATGGATATGTGGTGGTCGTCGTATGTTTCGCGATCCAGGTGATCGGGTGGGGCATCCACAACAGCTACGGCATCTTTTTCACACCCCTGGTGCAGGAATTCGGCTGGACCCGGGCCTCGGTGGCCGGGGCAGCCTCCATGAGCGTGCTTGTCCACGGAATCGGGGCCATTTTTCTCGGGGGTCTGAACGACCGGGTGGGGCCCAGGCTGATCATGACAGGCTGCGGCCTCTTTATGGGAATCGGGTATATGCTCATGTCCCGCCTGGATCATCTATGGGAGATCTATCTGTTTTACGGTCTCATCATCGGAATTGGGGTGAGCGGAACCGATGTAGTCCTTCTTTCCACCGTAGCACGCTGGTTTTACGCCATGCGGGGCATCATGAGCGGCATCATCAAGGTCGGGACGGGGCTGGGCATGGTGATCGCCCCCCTTTTCATCGCATTGATCATGAAGGCGTTTCCCTGGCGTACCTGCTTCTTCATCCTGGGCGCAATCATTCTCGCCTCTTACGTGCTCCTGGCCCAGTTGCTCGTTCGAGACCCGGCCCTCAAGAGCCAGTATCCGGACAATGCACGGCCGGCCGAACCGTCGGGCATACGGCCGCCCGAGGAGGGCCTTTCATTTCGGGAAGCCATCGCCACGCGGCAGTTCTGGTCCCTCTGTTTGATCTCTCTCCTCGTGGTTTCGTGCACCTACACCATTCTGATGCATATTGTTCCCCATGCGATTGATCTGGGGATCCCGAGCGGAAAGGCCGCCACCGTCCTTGCCGCCCTGGGGGGCGTGAGCATGATCGGCCGCCTGGTCATGGGGGCGACAGCCGACAGGATCGGGACACAAAAGGCCCTGATGATCTCTATTTCCCTCATCCTGGCAGCCATGTGCTATCTCCGCTGGGTCACCTCGCTCTGGATGTTCTATGTATTTGCTGCCTTTCAGGGCCTTGGCCATGGCGGGTTTTACGCCCTCGTTTCCCCCACGGTGGCGGAGTTCTTCGGGACAAAATCACACGGCGTGCTCTTGGGGATGGTCATCTTCAGCACCACCATCGGCGGGGCATTCGGACCTTTCCTGGCCGGATATCTCTTCGACGTCGCCCATACCTACGGGGTTGTATTCCTGACCCTGGCCGGAACCAGTCTTGCCGCCCTCGCATTGACGGCGACCCTAACGCCCCTGGCGCGACAAAGGGGCGCTTCGGTCGCTTCAGGGACGTCCATAAAATTATAAGATTGACAAGGATGCTGGGTCTGACCCGGCCCGCAGTGAGCATGTCCGTGAAACGGGGGAGAACGATTGCCGATGAAAACGGCTTTCGCCTTCCGGCAATATAATATTTTATGATTTTATGGACCATAGGTTATTGAGGCGCAGGTTTCCCGCCCAAGGCGGCCTGACGGCCGCAACCCAATTGACACCCTGCGGTTTGAGGTTTGAGGAGCGCTTCGCTTGAGGTTGAAGGAAAGAAAGCTGCGGCATTTGCGGATGTCATGGTCCTCCGGCCCAACCATACCTCTTGCGATAGCCTGCCACAGCGGGACGATGGATAAAGCTCTCATTAGATCTGCCAGTATTTCAGACGGCTGTATCACAGAATTGATATTCAAAGCTTTACCCAACCCCAGGAATTGTGGATATCCTAATTTCTCGCAATTGATGCGCTCCCAGGTTTATGTCTTCCAGGAAGAAAGAAGTCATTGCCAGCTCAACGCGATTGGCATACCATGAGGTCAGGGTTTATCTTTGTTGGCTGGTGGGGTTGATTCCATCTGAAAAGGAGATCCATAAAATGGGAAGGAAAGCCTTAGGGTTTGTTTTTTCTCTGTATGTAGTTGCATGGATTGAAATTGGTTTTTTGATGGCCCCTTTGTCAGTCTCCGGAGCTGGCGACACCGGAACCGAAGGGACCGAAAACACTTACTACGGTCACCTTGCCGGGAGCGGCGGTACCGGCAACTATGCAACATTTATTGGTGCTGAGGCGGGATACAACGAGACTGGCTCCGACAAACTTTATATTGACAATAATTTTACTCCCACCCCCCTTATCTGGGGCGATTTTAATAACAATAACGTGGTGGTCTACGGAGGCTTCAGGGCTATTGCCAGCTATGTCGTTTCAGACAGACGCTGGAAAAAGGATATAAGGCCACTGGAATCATCCCTCGACAAAATATCCGGTCTTCAAGGCGTAAGCTATGAATGGAATCTGGAAGCCTATCCCGATGTTAAAATGACAGAAGAAAGGCAGATCGGCCTCATCGCCCAGGATGTTGAAAAAGAAATGCCCGAGTTGGTGTCCGAAGACAAGGGCGGCTACAAAGCGGTATCTTACGCCAAGCTGACCGCTGTGCTGGTTGAAGCTGTCAAGGAATTAAAGGCCCAGAACGAAAAACAACAGGCTGAGATTGAACAATTGCGCGCCTTGATTAAGGAATTGAAAAAACTATAGGCCTGATAGTTGATATTGACATGCAAATCAAAGGCAAGGACCCTCGGACGGGTCGTTTTCAGGTTGGGCTGCAGACCGGAACACAGGGTGTCGGGCGGCTTTTGACGGGGCTTGCCGCCTCCCCTCCAGTACTGTTGATCTTCTGATTATTGTGACGCATTAAAAAATAATCCGGGCCTTACTCAGCGTGGGCGTCACCTGCCTATGTGGAATAATGGAGTATTTCCAAAGAGTTTTCTCTGTGAGGGAATACCCCTAAATGCGCGGGAAATCTCCCAGGAAGGCTTGTAATCACAACATTAAAATGGAGGAAGATTAACATGAAAAAAATTCTAAGCTTGTCAACCAGTTGGGTTTTAACCTTTTTTCTGCTTGCTCTTATGGCGCCATCTGCTGAAGCTCAGTGGGTGGCTGTGGCCGCGATAACAAACCAGGAAACTCAAGAAAGAGTCCCCACAAAATCGATTTATGTCTTACCATCAGATACCCGGGAATTTTATTGCGCCTGGATAATTATTGGCACAGAAAGCGGGGATAAAATATCCGGCACCTTAATAGCTGAAGATGTCGGCAAGGTTGCACCTCCAAACTATGAAGTCATGACGGCTGTCCATGATATTCCTGAAGGAAAAAGCAATCACGCCTGGGGGCATTTCAGTTTTACAAAACCAACAAATGGCTGGCCGGTCGGGTATTATCGTGTTGAAATACGGAAAAACGGAACACTTGTAGCAGGTGCAATGTTTGAGATTTCCAAACCCAAATGACAAAACAGGCCGCCGTCTCGCTTCTTACTTTTTAAATGGTATGCACGTGGATGTCGGCTACTGGCTTAGAGTGGCGTGCCCCGTAGAAAACCCTGTAGAATAGTTCCCTGATGTAACAATCAATGTCAAACTGCCGGAATAGGGCACAAGCAAGCCCCCTCTCCCGATGGAAAGAGGGGGCTTTTTTTAGGAGCATGAAAAGCCTTTATGAGGGCTGATGCTCATGAACCTCACTACTCACCCTTTCCGCCGCTCCCCTTCTCTCCATGCCCGGCCCTGCGGAGATGCGCCATCCTCCTTCGGATTTCCTGTTCAAACCCCCTTTCCGTGGGCCGGTAGAATACCCGGTTCGTCAGGTTTTCAGGGAGATAGTTCTGTCTAACCCAGGCCCCCGGATAGTTGTGGGGATAGAGATAACCCCGGCTGTAGCCCAGCTTCTTCATCAGCCGGGTCGGGGCGTTGCGGATGTGCAGGGGGACCGGCTGCGACCCTGACCGCTGAATCTCTTCCTTGACGGCCTTCTCTGTCAGATAGAGGGCGTTGCTCTTGGGGGCCGAGGCCAGGTAGACGGCAGCCTCTGCCAGGGCCAGTTCCGCCTCCGGGGGACCCACCTTCTGCCACGATTCAAAGGCGGCCAGGGCGATGGGCAGGGCATTGGGATCGGCCAGCCCCACATCCTCAGAAGCGAACCGGATCATGCGCCGGCATATGAAGAGCGGGTCCTCGCCTGCCATGAGCATCCGGTAGAGCCAGTAGACCGAGGCCTGGGCATCACTGCCCCGAAGACTCTTGTGAAACGCGGAAATGGTATCGTAATGCTGCTCGCCGTCCTTGTCATATTCCAGCGCCTTTCGGTCGAGGGCCTTTTCGAGGTCCTTCAGGTCCAGATGCACGGGGGCGTCCGGTCTTGCCTCCATCACGGTGTAGACCGCTGATTCCAGGTTGTTGAGGGCCACGCGGGCGTCTCCCCGGGCCAGCTCGATGAGATAGTCCATGGCCTCGGGTGCAACCTGGACATCCAGGTCTCCCAGTCCCCGGTTCCTGTCCGAAACAGCCCGGACGAGGAGTCGCTCCAGGTCGTTTCTGTCCAGCGGGTGCAGCACCATGACCCTGGCCCGCGAGAGGAGCGGGGGGATCACCTCAAAGGAGGGGTTCTGGGTGGTCGCGCCGATGAGAATGATGAGCCCGCTTTCCACATGGGGCAGAAAGGCATCCTGCTGTGCCTTGTTGAACCGGTGAATCTCATCGACGAAGAGGATCGTCGGCCGGTTGGAACCATGCCTTTCCGCTTCAGCCTCGGAAATGATCAGTCTCAGTTCCTTGACACCGGACGTGACCGCAGAGAAGGCGTGAAAAGGGCATTGAGCGGCCTCTCCCATGAGTCTGGCCAGAGTGGTCTTACCTGAACCGGGGGGCCCCCATAAGACGACTGAAAATATCCGGCCGCTCTTCAGCGCCCTGCCCAGAAACGCCTCTGGCCCCAGCAGGTGTCCCTGTCCCACCATCTCGTCGAGGCTCCTGGGCCGCATTCTTTCGGCCAGCGGCATTGCCGCGGGATCCAGGCCTTTGCTCATTCAGGCATGACCCCCTTTCCCATCAGCCCGGTCAACTGTGAAAGGAACCCGTCCACATCCAGCGGTCTGGCCGCAATAAGGTCTACGACCCCTTTTCTATGTGTCTCGGGCGAACCGGATGTCCCCCTCGCGTTGATAAGCGCGACAGGAAGGTCCGGCCGCAGCTCCTTGATCCTACGAATGATCCTGTCCGTGTATGGACTGAATGCATGCTGGTCTGCTATGATCAGGTCGATGCGCGTGTCTCGCAGGAGCCTGAGGCCTTCTCCGTATGACGAAGCGACGTTGACGCCGCTGCACCTGTCGGCGAGCAGGGTGTGAAGCACATCTGTCAGGACCCCGTCATCTCCGATAATGAGAATGTGCGAATCCCGTAAGCCCTTTCTGGCAGACGTTGTTCTGACCATGGAAGCCTCCCGGGCCAGGGGCAGCTTGACAATAAAGGTGCTCCCCCGTCCCTCCTGACTGGTGACGGTGATTTCGCCCTGGTGCCGGTTAAGGATCGCAACCGTCAGACTCAGGCCAAGGCCCCTCCAAATCCCATCTTTGGTGGTGAAGAAGGGATCGAAAATCCTGTCCATGACGTCGCCGGGCATTCCCACCCCGTTGTCCTGGATATAGATGTGCGCGAAGCCGGAATGCGTTTCGGTTGTCAGGTAGACATCACCCCCGTCCGGAAGGGCCTCGATGGCGTTCAGGATGATGTTGACGAAAACGTCCCGCAACTCCGGTGCGCAGCCGTATACCTCGGAAGGGGCCCTCAGGAAGGTATTGATCATGACCGGTTCCGCGTTCGGCCGGGGTCCTCCGCTTCCCCCGGGACAGGAAATCTCAACGGCCGTCCCGAGGAGCCCGTTCAGGTCCACAAGCGTCAGTTCCGACGGGTCATATTCGGTTCTGGCCAGGCAGCGAAGGTGCTGCGAGAGAAGCGCCTCCTTTTCTTTGATGGCCTCCATTGTCCGGAGGGTCCGCAGTGCCCTTTCCCGATAAGCATCCGGATCTTGAGTGCCGCGGATACCCTCCTCAAGAAGCCGGCTGCACGAGTCCAGTTCCCTTCTGAAACCCGAGGCCATCCCCATAAGGGCCTCCGCTCTTTCGGACTGTCTGCGCCGTCTTTCCCGGGCCTTTCTCTGATCAAGGGCTATGATATGTAAAAGAAAAGCCTTTTTCCCGTTATGCAACGTCTTTTGGGCCCGGAGTTCAACAGGGATGGTTTGCCCGTCCTTTTTTGTCAGAGTGGTTTCATGCTGACTCGAAAGGGACGGATACCCCCCCTTTCCCCGACGGACTGGGGCCCCAAAGGACACGGCATCGGAAACCAGCAGATCCGAAACCTCCATAGACAACATCTCTCTCCGGGTGTACCCTGACTCCCTGAGGGCTGTGTCGTTGGCAAAAAGGATCTTTTCCTGCTGAACGAGGATGAGACCGCCCGGAATATGGTCTAACATCTTCCAGGCGTTCTGAAGCTTTCTCTGCAAGATCCCGGACTCCTTTCGGAGTTTGCCTATTTTTTCCCTTAGACCACGATTTTCCTCTCGAATCCTGTGCCCCCACCCCTCTGAGGCGTATGGCCGGTCACCGCTCATTCATACCTTCCTTTGATGCCTGATCGAGTGCGAAGTCATTTTGCGAATGCCAAGACTATTACACCATATTGATCGCAGCGGCAATAACGAAGTGGAGGGAAGATGGGATCATCCCGGGGGAGGAGTTTGAAACAGGACCCGGGAAGAACGGGGGTCACACGTTTCCTGTCGGGAAGGCATGCCGCATCGAGTCATGCGGCATGCCTTCCCGTGGCAGGGCCCGGCAACACAAAACGCTGTTTACGTCATCAAAGCAATGGCCGGAAGTTATCATCAAATTTCCTGGGAAATGGGGCTGACTTTCCCCGCAACCTTGGGAACGCCTTCATAAGGGGTCCACCCTTTGGATTTCAAATTCTTTGGATCCCGCATGTCCTTTAGTATCTCGATGCTGTCCTTCAGTCCTTTATACAGGCGGGACGTCTCGATCGCCATTCCGGCTATCTGAGCCACGGCCTGAACAAAATTCACATCCTCCAGCGATGCCTCCCAGGGCGTGGCCGAGTAGACCCTGAGGACGCCGACAGGCTTTTCCCGTACAACGATCGGTACCGAGAGGATCGATGCGATACCCTCTTTCTTTGCCGCATCCGGGTACTGGATTCGAGGATCATCCGCCACATCCGAGATGGCGACGGGACCGTCTTTCAGAGAACCGGCAATGGACTTCAGGGCACTGAGCGGGCCTTTGTTCAGATACTCGTCACTCAGCCCCATGGATGCTGCAACCTCCAGTTCGTGCGTTTTGCGGTTGAACAGAAACAAGGCACAGCCTTTCGCATCCAGTGCGTTTTTCACCGCATCGACAATCAGCAGGGTGGACTCTTCAGGGTCCCGGGACAGGACACAGCCATGCGTCACCTTCAGCAGCGTTTCATAGTTCATGATTTCCTTTTTCATGATGTCCTCCTTTCTAAAAGTCGTAAAAAGGTGCTTGATACGATTCTGCCACGGCCTTTAAACGGGTACGAGGCGGCAGGGATTTACACGGGGCTACAGGCATACGCTCTTTTCGGGTGCGATCTGGCTTGCCTTCTCTCCTGTAAACAGAATCCGAACCGGGTCAACCTTCCAGTGCCGCAGGTTTTCCTGGAATGTCTCCCTGCCAAAGGGATAAATGTTTTTCAGCGAACTGGTATGGATAATCACCTTGTAGGTCCCGGTCGCGCTCTTCTTCAAGACGTTGAGGAGTTCCCATGCCGAGGAGCCATCGAAGTCTCCCATCAGCTTCAGGTGGAGGTTCTCGCTGTTGCGGTGAACGAAAATCTTAAAATTGGATGCCATCACAAAGCCTCCTTTCTCCCATCGCTGGAGGAACCATGCCCATCCATCCGTGCAAAAAATCTCGCATCGTCTTTCACATCGAAGCAGCTTCTCTCCGCAGCTCGCTAAACAGCATCGGTTGTGGAAATGGCCTGCAACTTTCAAAGACCTTCCGAATCGTTCTTTTCAGTTCTCTCACATCTGAGCTCTTGATGACAGTGTCGTCGCCGGCGATCGCCTTCCCATACACCCTGAAATCCGTATAGGCCGTGGACACGACAACCGGCAGATCATCGTAGGCACTCCGTATATCCTGCAGCCGATCCAGGCCTTCATTTCCACCCGGCTTCATATCCAGCACCACGAGATCGGGCCTCTTTTCGTCAATCAGTTCGAGAAGCCCTGATCCGTCACCCGCCGTTATCACTTCGTATCCCTCCTCGGTGAATTCATCGGTATACAGCAACTGCATCGCCGTGTCGTCGTCAACAACAAGAATCCTGTTCATCTCATCCTCCCATGGAGGGCGTTGAAGTGGATCGATGGATTGCTGCCATGACCTGTCCTCCCCGCTCCCTGTGTGCCGCAACGCCGCCACCCCATTCACAATCTCCGCGCTTTCCCCATACAATACAGCCGCCAGGCGCAATCCATCTGATCACAACCCGCCTCTCCCTTCAAAAAACAGTCGGGGTTGCCTTCGGATCGTTGAATGCTTCTGATCAACGATGTCATGTCTAAGAAATTTTTCTTCTTTTCATCCCTGACCTGAACAAATGACCCCGCTATAGGTTCGGTTCCAATGGATCTTTCACGATCTCCTGGTTTCTGATCTTTACTCATCGGGATTTCCTCCGCTATTGCCGCACTCTCATTATCGGAATGATAAAGAGGGTTCTGATGTCTGCCCCAACGCCTTCATCTTTCTTTAGAAATCTTAACGATTTCAATCCGGTTGTCAATAGAAGGGCCGGTTCAATTGATTGGGGGAAGGACCTAAAAGGTGCGGGAATTTATCCCGTGTGTGACGGGCAAAGACAGTGGCGCAGGGCCGGTTACTCTTTCCAGAGATCCACGTCGATCAGACCCAGCTTGGCGGAATACCGAATCAGATCCATGGTGCTGTGAAGACCGAGTTTATTCATGATATGGGTTCGATGGTTTTCTACGGTCTTGGGGCTGATGAAAAGCCTTTCGGCGATCTCTTTTCTCGATAGCCCTTCGGCCAGAAGACGCATCACCTCCTGCTCTCTGGGGCTCAATGTGCCGTAGCCGGCATCCGAGATCTTTTCATCTTTTGCCGGAGACGCCATCAGCCTTTTGACCACCTGCTGGGACACGGAACTGTCCAGGAAATAGTCGCCCCTTAATACATATTCAAGCCCCTTGATCAGCCTTTCGGCGGCCGATTCCTTGACCACATATCCAGTCGCCCCGGCCTGAAATGCCTCGGCAATATAATCGATTTTTGAGTGCATGCTGACAATCAAAATACGCGTGTCCGGCAGGAGTCCCCTTATTTCCCGTGTCAGCTGAATGCCGTTCTGATCCGGCAGTGAGATGTCCAGCAGAATCAGATCCGGCTGGAGCCTCTTTGCCGTCCGGAGTCCTTCGAGGGCATTTCCTGCCTCTCCGATCACCTCAAACCGGGCGTCGCGTCCGATAATGGCCTTCAGACCCTCTCTGAATAAAGGATGGTCCTCAATGATAAAGATCGACTTCTTCTCAGGCGCCATCTTTCTCCTTTAATGGAATCTCGATACGTATCTTGGTGCCTTCCATCAGACGCGACCGGATCCTCAAATCACCGTTCAGCAGACTGACCCGCTCCTCCATGCTTCCCAGTCCCATCCTTTTTTCACTGGATGCCTTGAGCAGACGCCCCTCTACGTCAAAACCCCTGCCGTCATCCTCAATGCGGAGGATAATCGTGGGATACGACGCCACCAGCCGGATGATCACATGTTCGGCATCCGCATGTTTCTTGATGTTGTTGAGGGCCTCCTGAAACAGTCGATACAGGTTGATCTCCATATCCGGATCTACCCTTAAATCATCCATTCCCGCGGCCTGAAAATCCACCTTGAGGCCGGTATTTTCAGAAAAATCTTCACAGAGCTGAAAGACCGACTCGACGAGCCCGAGTTGATCCAGACCCGGTGGACGCAGATCATACGCCAGCCGGCGCACGGCAGTGATCGTCCCCTGGACGGTTGCGGATAGTCCGGCCAGCCGTTGCCTGATCTCGGGGGGCATATCCGGATAACCATCAAAAAGGGTTTCACATCCAATGGTTATGAGAGAAAGTTCTTGGCCCACGTGGTCGTGCAGATATCGCGAGACCCTCTGCCTTTCGTTTTCCTGGGCCTTCAGCAGCTGCTGGCTGAGCGTGTGAATCCGCTCTTCAGCCAGTTTTCGCCTGGTCATATTCCTTCCGATCTGAATGAACCCTTCTGTTTCGTCCCTGTCATTTTTAAGAGGAACGCAGTAGGTCTCCCAGTAGGTTTCGCCCTTTATGCCTCTCATTTTAGGATGATAGATCACGGCACTCTCGATCCGGCCGGTCTCAAGGGCCCTTACGGTGGCGCAACCTTCGCAAGGTGTATTTCTCCCGATAAAAACCTCGTAACAGGTTCTTCCCACGAGATCTTCCTGGGACATATCATGAACCGAGACCGTTGTCTTGTTCCCCCAGATGATTCTCATGTCCTTATCCACATACCGGATCCTGTCAAGAGAGGCATCCAAAATGGCACGCTTTTGTGCTTCGCTCGCCCGGAGCGCTTCCTCGGCCCGCTTTCGCCGGACGGCCTCGTTCTCCAGTTCCCTGACCCGTTGTTCCAGTTCCTCATACGCGGGCTTGTTCGCCATGGGAGCATCCTCGTGCCCTGGGTTTCGGTTGTTCGCTCCTCTCCCCCCTCTTCCCCAGTCGGGGTCCTCTCTCCGATCGAACATCGATTTTTCGGGAAGCCGTGTTCCCAAGAGAGGATTGGGAATGAGAACGCGTGAAAAGCGGAAGCCGGGTCGCTTTGCTCTTAGACAGGATTTTCAGGGTTTAGAGGATGTCTTTTTGTTTGCCCTTTTCAGGAAAGCGACCTATTGATTGCAATTAACGCCCTGTAAAAAGCCAAGAATGACAATTTCGTAAAAAGTCAGAAATGACCTGTTTTTACAAGACCATCAATACTGAAAACCGGCCGATTCTTTGGTTGTAGCCGTCAGGCCGCATCGGGCACTTCAAATCAAACAACCCGTGACAATCTCGGTGATGTCCATGACCTTTATCCGGTCTTCCAGTTCCTCTGATTTGACCGCATCTTCCAGCATCTTGGCGCACTGGGGACAGGCAACGGCGATGACCTCCGCTCCGGTATCCAGGGCCTCTCTGGCCCTGAGCCGGGCAGGGCTCTCCTCACCGCCTCCCAGTATATCCGTAAAGAAGTTTCCGCCCCCGCCCCCGCAGCAGAAGGCGTTTTCGCCGCTTCGCTCCATCTCCACCAGTTCAAGGCCCGGAACGGCCCTGAGCATGGAGCGCGGGGCCCGATATTCGCCATTATGCCTCCCCAAATAGCAGGGATCGTGGTAGGTTGCCTTGAGGGCGCATGCTTTCAGCGGGATCCTTCCTGCCTCCATCAAGGGCGCCAGGACCTGGGTATAATGAAAGACCTCGAATTTACCGCCCAGGCCCGGGTAGTCATTTTTGAATGCATTGAAGGCATGGGGGTCGAGGGTAATGACCTTTTTCACGTCATGATCTCTGAACAATTCGATATTCTGCCGGGCAAGGAGTTCAAAGAGCCCGCTCTCGCCCAGGGCGCGGACCTCGTTGCCGTCGCACCCTTCCTTTTCTCCCAGGATGCCGACGGAAAGACCGGCCTTCACAAGGAGCGTGCCTACGGACAGGGCGATCTTTCTGGCCCGCTCGTCGTATGAGCCGACGCACCCCACGTAGAACAGATAATCCTGATCCGTGTAGGCTTCAACCGGGGACCCCTCGGCCCATCGACCTCTCCCGGCTGCGGGCTCCTTGTAAGGATTTCCGTTGACATGGATGTTCCTGAGGTAGTCTCTCACGGCCGGCGGAACAATGCCGTCCGCGATCAATTCCTCCCGCGCCGCGATAAAGATATTGACCAGGTCGTCACTGAAGGTGAACACACAGTGCTCGACGCAGTTGGCGCATGTGGCGCACGAGAAAAGGATCTCCTGAAAGCGCTCGCTGTTCTTGATGTCGCCGTTGAGCCAGCCCCTGATGAGCCACATCCTGCCGCCGGGCGAGTAGGTTTCGAACCTGAACTTGCGGTAGGACGGGCAATTGAAGTCGGTATAGTCGCTGGTGAATTTGCAGTAACCGCACCTGAAACACCTGTGAACAATGTCTGAGTATTTCATAACTCGGCAACCTCCCAGTTTCCAGGGTTCATAATGCCGTTGGGATCCAAGTTTTTCTTGATCATTTTCATGAGGTCCAGGGTGGCGGGGTACATCCTGGCCATGGCCATTTTCTGTTCGTCCACGGTGGCCTTCCAGAATACGCCTCCGGCCTCGAGGGCAAATGCACTCACCTCGTGCAGCGCCTTCCGGGTCCTCTCCATCATGTCCGGATCCGCCCGGTTAAAGGTGAAGGCAAAGCCGTACATCATGGCATGGCTTCTCCCGATGATCCGCGCCATGCCCGAATACCCCAAGCCATACTTTTCAGCCAGTTCCAGGATCTTCCGTGTACAGTCAGGATATTTGTCCACCATGATAATCGGCCCGGAATACTCAAATCCCCCACCCTTTTTCACGTCTGCAAAACGGCTGACGCTCCTCTGGGGCATGTCCAGGAGGGTGGGCTTCATCACCGGCGGGACCCCCATGAATCCCCCGTCCTTGCTCTTTATGAACCGGTCAAGGGAATGCCAGATCATCTTCCGCTTGAATTCGATCTCCTCGTCCGTATCTCCGGTAAAAAAAAGGGTGATGTGATGATTGTCCTTGAAGATCATCGGCTTCGGCTGGGCAAATACATTGATATCCTCAACCATCTCCGTATGGGTCAGCTCATAGATCATCTCGGCGACCAGGTCTTCCCGGTCCGTGATGAATATCTCCACGTCCCGCATCTTCTTTTTCGGATAGAGCTTGACGCCGATCTTGGTAATGATCCCGGTGGCGCCGAACCAGCCCAGGAACAGGCCGGTCAGATCCGGCAGGGGCGCCCCCTTTGAAAACCAGTCCGGAGAGAGGGCGCAGGATCCGATCTTGCAGATCTCGCCCGATGCCACAACCACCTCCAGCCCGGAGATCATGTCGGAATTGAAGCCGTATTGCTGTGTCAGCCGGCCCTGACCGTGGATCATCACATTGGCCGCAATGGTAGCCGTTGGCGGGGAATCTGGAATGCTGTGCCGAAGCCGCGGGTGGCGCCTGTCCAGATAGGCCCTCAACAGTCCCTGTGAGGCGCCTCCCTCAACAACGGCGTGCCTGCCCCCCTCATTGACCGACAGGATCCGGTTCATCCGTTTCATGTCGATCACGATGCCCCCCCGGAGCGGGATGACCAGGCCGGTCAGGGCCAGACCGGCCCCCATTGGGACGACCGGTATCTTCTCCCGGTTGGCCAGCCGGGCGATCTCTTGGATTTCTTCCACGCACCCGGGGACGACCACATACTCCGGCGCATGGGGAGGCATCAACCCGGGGTCACGGGCATAGAAGTATGCCTCCTCGGGCTGGTTGGAAAAATAGGCATCTCCCACAATCCTGGCAAGCTCCTGGGCAATTCCCGTCATCATCTGTTTCCCTCCGGTTCTCACATCTCGCCGATGGCCTTCCTGCAAAGCTGGATCATGTGGATCGGCTTGATCCCCCGCTTGGCGACCTGGGGCCCGATGGTGCCCTGACATGCCGGGCAGTTGAAGATACAGTACTGGGCATTGTGCGCCGCCATATCGTCGATGTTCCGTTTCTGGACATCATGAGCCAGATCATACCCGAAGCACATGCCGAAGATCCCGCCGCAGCACAGGGCGTTTTCATCCTGGTATTCCCTTTCGACCATATCGACGCCGATCAGTTCCATGATGTCCGCGACAAAATGGTGCTGGTCGGAAGAAAGCCGTGATGAACAGGGCCTCTGGTAGGCGGCCCGCACATTGAGCGGCCTGATCAGATCCTTCAGTTCTCTCAGCCGGTTATACAGGTATTCATAGTAGTGGATCGATTTGAACGGCACATCGATGCCGTAGGCCGGGGCAAGGTGGGCGAAGGCGCCGTAGCATTCATCATGGAGGAAAATCACTTCGTTGACCTTTAGCTTTCTGAAGTTGTCCACGATGCGGGGCAGCCGCTTCTTGATGATGGCTGTATCGGCAAAATGGATGTACACAACGTTACAGAAAAACTCCTGGCCGAAAATAAAGGACGGCATGACATCTTCAAAGAGCCTTCCTTTGACCCAGCCCATGAACTCCGGCATGAAGCCGAAGGAAAGCACCCTTTCCCGGATCTTTCCCAGCCGGTATTTGCCCTGGGGCTCGCCGATGTTGATCCACTGTTTCGTGATGGCGCGCGGTGCGGTCAGGAGGCCCTTTTCCTGGCGTTTTTCCGTAATCAGATAGAAGGGATGATTCCCCCTCCTGCAGTACTCCTCACATGCGTAACAGGTGACGCAGTCATTCAGGACAAAGGAATCCTCCCCCTGCCCGATCTTTACCATCTCGGCAATGGCCGTTTCCCTGTCCATATCCAGATACTGGCACTTGACCAGGCAGTCGCCGGTGGGACAGGTCTGACACACGTTTACATCACATTCCAGGGAATACATAGGCGATCCTCTTTGGCGGTTGGTGTGGGCAGGCAATCCTCAGGGCACGGGATGAGACTCATGTACAACCTTCGAATTTCAAGGTTCACAGGCCCCAGGTTAACGCTGGAGCGCCGATGACTCCAGAGCATCAGACGTTTGCCCGGCAACGGGAGTTGTTGTACTATGCAGCGGCCGTGCCCGGTGAACGGATGAACCATGATCGATCGGTCCAGGGTTATTGATATAGGAAGGGCTTCTGATATGTCAAGGATAAAGCCGATTTCCTGTTTGACATGACGAAGAAAGTGGCATAAGTAATCGCGAGTGAAGTGCGTGAAGGGATGGGGTCGGTTTGCGGCGCCCATCTTATGACCGGCAGACTTCATACATCCCGCCGAGAGGGGTGCACCTCAAACCCTTGCAGCGTTTGGGCAGGCAGCGCCAGGGAAATTGGAAGCGGCCACGACGACTCAATCGCTTCGGTTAGCATAAAAAGGCTCTCAACAACTGTCACACGCAGAAGGATGCCTAATGGACATATCCGGACAACTGATGGAGATCGTCGGCCGGGACAGGGTTTCAGACCGGCCCGAGGAGCGCTTTATCTATTCCCGCGATTCAGGAGCGCAACCCCCCCGGCAGGTGGACTGTGTGGTTATGCCCGGGACCGTTGAAGAGGTCAGACAAATCGTCCTTCTGGCCAACCGGGAGCGGATTCCGGTGACGCCTTTGGGCGGCGGCTTTACCCTGTCGGCCCTGGTCGTCCCGAACCGGGGGGGCATTGTCCTCGACATGAAACGGATGGACCGTATCCTGGAGATCAGTGAGATCAACCGATACGCACTCATCGAGCCGGGGGTGTCCCAGGCCGCGCTCCAGGCACATCTCAAAAAGAATCACTCCCGTCTTCAGCATTCCACCCCGGAGGCGCCCCCCACGGTAACGGTCGTGGGCAATGCCCTGATCCAGGGGCACGGGCACATATCGCCCAGGTACGGGATCAATTCCGACATGGTGAACGGCATGGAAGTGGTCCTCCCCACGGGTGAGATCTGCACCATCGGCGCCGGCTCTGTCGGTTCTTCCTGGTTCACCCGGGGGCCCCTGCCGGACCTTCCCGGTCTTTTCATCGGCTGGTTCGGCACCACCGGCGTCGTAACCAAGCTTTCCATGAAGCTTTTCCCCAAACCCCCCTATCGAGAGGTCCTCGCCTTTTACACGGATGATGTGGATCTCATTTCCGAGGGGATATTCGAGGCGACCCAACTGGATCTCATCGAGGATTTTTTTCTCATCAGCCAGGAAAAACCCGACTGGATGAACCATGTCTTTTTTATTATTATCGTTTCGGGCCATTTCGAAGAGGAGTTGGCGTTCAAGAAGCGGGTGTTCAGGCGCCTCTTCGAGGAATTCAAAGGCGGAGGCAGGTTCACCTTTGTGGAGGACCTCCATCCGGCCCTGAACAAGCGGTTTCTGGATGTGCCTCCCCTGGCGGCCCTGGCTGCGGATTTCAGAAAGGGAGGCGGCTTCGAATACACCGGCGCCATACTGCCCATCGACAAGATCCCGGAGGCCTGGAAGAAAGGGATCGAGATCTCACACAAATACGGCATGATCTGCTCCTATGTGCATCAGGTCCTGCTGGGCCACAGTGTGATGTTCGGATTCAATTACTCATTTAACCGGGCCGATGAGGAGGATATAGAAAAGACCCGGAAGGCCCTGGAGGAGTCCAACCGGGTGACGCTTGATCTGGGCGGGATGATCTGGAAGGGAGAACTGGGCGCCCAGCGCATGATGTTGAAGCGGATGGATCCCAATACCGTCCGGCTCATGCAGAAGGTAAAGGGGCTGCTGGACCCCAACGGGATCATGAATCCGGGCAACTGGGATATGGATTGAACCATGCTCGATAGGGATACATGGGATCTTTCCCTCCCGGAAAACGGCGATCTCCTGATATTGGGTGTTACCGGCGGGATCGCGAGCGGCAAGTCCACGGTGGCCGACATGCTGGCGGAACTGGGCGCCCCCATCATCGATTTCGACCGGATAGCGAGACAGATTGTTGAACCGGACCAGCCCGCCTTCAGAGAAATCGTCGATTATTTCGGCGACCGGGTGATTGGCGAGGACGGGGCCCTGGACCGGAAACGGCTTTCCGGGATCGTGTTCCGGCATGCTGAAAAGAGAAAAGTCCTGGAAGGCATGACCCACCCGCGCATCCTGTCGGCCTTTGTGCGCCAGGTCGGTAAAATGGCCGAAGCAAATCCTCACGGAATCGTCCAGGCGGTGATTCCCCTCCTCTTTGAAGCGCATCTGGAGCACCTGGTTCACAAGGTTCTGGTGGTGGCTGTCTCTCCCGACACACAGATCGAACGACTCACGAGACGGGATCGGATCAGCCGGGAGGATGCCCGCCGCATCCTCGATGCCCAGATGCCCATCGACCAGAAGGCGGCCCTGGCCGACTTTGTGATCCGTAACGAGGGAAATCTGGATGAAACCAGAAAACAAGTCAAGGCCCTTTGGGAGGCGCTGAAACAGGCCCGGAAGGAAAGGGCCGGGGAGGAAAAATCATGAACGCCATATCTGTACCCATCCAGGCTGTGGATCGTGTGGAGATCCTGACCCTGATGGACAACTATGTGGATGTACTGCTGACCAACACCGAAGTGATCACCCGGCCTCCCGTGTCAAAAACCGGGGCCATTCCGGAGGACACCCTCCTGGCCGAGCACGGACTTTCCCTGCTGATCACCGTTTATGAGGGAGGAGAGGCCCACACCCTGCTGTTTGATGCCGGATACAGCCGCATCGGGGTCATCCACAATGTGGACATGCTCGGGGTGGACCTCTCTCAGGTCGAGGCCATGGCCCTGAGCCACGGCCATATGGACCATACCGGAGCCCTCTATCCGGTTCTGGACAGGATCGCGCACAGGATTCCCCTGGTCGTCCATCCGGGGGTCTTTGACGCCCCCCGTTTTTTCGGCCTGGCCGACGGCCGGCGGCTCCTGTTTCCCCGGACCCTGGTAAGAGAGGACCTCACCCAGCGGAATATCGACCTGGTGGAAAGCAAGGCCCCCACGCCTCTCGCGGACGGGACGATCCTGGTCACGGGCGAGGTGGAACGGGTCACCTCATTTGAAATGGGGCTCCCCAATGCCGAAATGGAACGTGATGGAAAGATCCAGAAGGATCCCATTTCAGACGATCAGGCCCTGGTGGCCCACTTGAAAGGAAAAGGGCTGGTGGTGATCGCCGGGTGCAGCCATGCGGGCATCATCAACACGATTCTCCATGCCCAGAAGATCACCGGCATAAAGAAGGTCCACGCGGTGGTGGGCGGTTTTCACCTCTCAGGCCCCTCTTTTGAGAAGATCATTGAACAGACCATCGCAGAATTCAAAAAGGTCGGGCCACGGTTTCTCTCCCCCATGCACTGCACGGGCTGGAAGGCCATCCATCAGATATCGCAGGCCTTCCCGGATGCGTTCATCCTCAACAGCGTCGGGTCATTGATAAAACTCTGAGGCGCCTGCCGGTGACGTATTGCAGGGCGGCCTGACGGCCGCAACCGAATCGACACACTGCGGTTTGAGGTTTGAGGAGTGCTTCGCTTGAGCCTCTAATGCCGGCCTGCTTTGAGGAGCCACAGGAGGAAGAGGTTGCCGAACTTGTAGATCCCTTCATGGATCAGGTTGAACCGGCTCCCGCGAAGGTCCGTGCAGGCAACCGGTATCTCCCTGAGCCGTTTCCCTTCCCGGCTTGCCCAGCACACGATTTCGACCACATAAAAGGTCTGATCGTCCATGAAGGGGAGATATCTTTCCACAAGGGCCTTCCGATACCCCTTTGCAGCAATGGAATAGTCATGGAAATGCATGCGGAGCAGTCTCCCGGCAAGCCGGATAAAAGAGATGCTGGCCAGTCTGCGGATCCATGATCGTTTCTGGCTTCCGGTGATCTTCGAGCCGATGACCATGTCATAGGTTTCGAGGAGACGGCATGCCTCTTCAATAAAGCCCAGATTGATGGAGAGATCCATGTCCACCGTTACGATGCGGTCATATCGGCTGATCCTGACCCCCTGCTTGAAGGCCCTTCCCACCCCCTTTTCCGGAAGATGAAACAGCCGGATCCGAGGATATTCACGACACAACTCCCCTGCAATCTGGACGGTCCTGTCCGTGGAACCGTTGCTCCCGATAATAATTTCAAACGGGGCCTTCAGGGACTCAAGGTAGCCATGCAGCCGCCTTGTGTGGGAAGCCAGCAGGGCTTCCTCGTTAAAGACCGGCACAAACACGGTCAATCCCTTCGAACATCTCCCCCCTTCAACCGTCATCGCCCCTTCATCTCCTTGAGTCGATCTTCGGCAAATCGGGCCCATGCCTCATCCGGGAACTCCTTCACCGTCTTTCTAAACCACCCCCGGGCCTCCTCTGTCCTGCCCAGGTTCAGATAGCAAAGGCCCATGTGATAGAGCGCCTCGCCTGCCCTTCCGGTCTCCGGATACGCCTCAAGAAGCGTGGTCAGCTCGCGGATCGTATCCGCCCACTTCTTTTCCCTGAAGGAGCACATGGCCATGTGATATGCGGCCTGGTCAACAATCAGCGTCTGTGGGAACCGCTCCAGCACCTCTCTGAAATGGCGTCTCGCCGCACCAAAATCCTCTCTGGTAAAAGCCTGGAGCCCCTTATTATAGGAGAGCACGGGAAACTCCGGAGACAGCCGGACAAGATAGAACCCGGCCGCAACGCATGCCATCGCGATAAAGATCAGGAGCCCCTTGACGCAGTAGCGGTCGAACCAGGCCGAGATGCGCGCTTCAACGCGCGACAGCCCGGTCGCCCCCAACAGGAGCATATACAGAACCGCCAGGGCGGTCATGGCCGCGCCCCCATAGTCGGGCCACGTGCGGCCATAATAAAGACGAACCCTCGATGATTCGGGGTATATGAGCATGAATGCAGGAGAGACAAGATAGATCCTGTCCGCGCCCTCCACCTGCCAGTTGGGATGGTATGAGACCCTGACGAGGAGCGGTTTCCCAGGCCAGGCCCCCTCGATGAGGATCTCCTCCTCCCTGACGGTCTCCTTCACCGTGCCGCCGCCTGCCACCGGTTCCCTGGGAAGATGCCGGACGTCCGGGATATCCGTTTCAACCCTGTGAAATCTCGCAGAGTCCTTTTCCCCCACCCTGTCCGTAAACACGAGGGGAACCTCAAGGTCCCCCACTCGAAACCATTTGTAAAAAATCCGTCGCCAGTCCCCTCCGGTGACCAGGACCGGCTTGTATCTGACCGGCGCCACATAGTTTCCGGATCCGGACTTGACGGCATAGACCTCATAGGGACCGGCCCTGTGCTGGAACCGAAATGCTGAAGAGGACCGCAGCGCATCCTGAGTTTCCGGCTCGGCAGCGATGAATTCCCGGACATTGAAGAGTCTCAGGTGTTCAACGCCTTTTTTGAGATTGAAGCGGGAATAGCTGTAATCCGGTATAGGCGTGGAGGCCTTCCGGGAAATCTCGGACTGGAGATAAAAGATGAAGGGCACCGAGAGACTCCCCTGGATATAGACCCCCTCAAGTGTGGACCGGCCGGAAAAGAGGGGGAGTGATTCGAAGGCCCTGACCGTCCCGGCCCCCTGATGGACCATGCTGTGCTCATAGGCCACCCGGGGATCATCGGGGGCGCCCTTCAGAAACCGGTTGACCGCCATGAAAGGCCCCCACAGGGGGCGGCTCTCAAATCCCATGTAGTTGGAACGGATCCAGTTGCGTATGAATGTCTCCCGGTCATCGACCCACAAGAAGGTCAGGACGAGGGCGATAGCGGCCGAAAGGACCGCCGCCTTCCTGTGAGCGGCGATCCAGCCGAATGTCATGGCCCCTGCCGCAACAAGGAAAAACTGGAGAAAGGGGAGAAAGCGTACGTCCACGACGCCGATCTTGTATCCGATCCAGTAGAGCGCCACCCCGCAAAGGGCTGAAAACCAGATATATGCCCAAGGTTTCGGGGCCATGGCAAGGGACGATCGGGCCTTTTTGACCAGGGCCGGGGCCACCCCCAAAATGGCCAGGCCCATGAAGGGGTAGAGAATCACAGGAAAGATTTCTTTGCCGATCTGTTTCAGGTCAAAGAAGATCCAGAGGATGCTGAAGCGTGTGGTATAGGGAAGAAAGAAGATAAGCGGCGCCAGCCAGAAGGCCATGAGGAAAAAGGCCAGGATGTGAATGTGAAGCAGCGTCCTGAGGCGACGGCCGATTCCCTTCCCGGTCAACATGAAAAAGGCAGAGGCAAAAACAGCGAAGAGAAGGGTGTACCCGTGGCACATGCCCACCATGGCGAGCAGGACGGCGCACAGGACCCGGCCTTTCTGCTCCGTGAGGGCCCGGTAGAGCAGTCCCAGCCAGAGGATCGCCAGGGCAAACCCGAGACTGTAACAGAATGTACCGGCGAGGGTGCTCGGAATATTTCCTCCCCACATGGAATTCCCTTCCATGAAGAGAAAAGGGAGGGTAAACAGCGCCCCCATCAGCGGAACCGGGAAGGGCTGCCTCAACAGCCGAAAGTAGAGATAGGTACAGACGGGGAGCAGAAAGGTCCCAAGGACGGTCACCAGCTTGAAGGAAATCTCCAGAGGGATGACCCATGACAGGAGGGCCATGAGGAGAAACGGCAGAGGAAAGTAGTTCTGCAGCATGGGGAACCCGGCCAGATTTCCCTGGCACCATCCGGATATCTTCCCCTTTGGCAGGAGGTAATTCCTCAGGTACTCGGCCGTATAATAGTGGGAGCCGGTGTCCCCGCCCGTGGTGATGGTCTTTGAAAAGAGGAGGCGGGGCTCAAAATAGCACAGGAGAAACGCAAAAATTGAGGCGATCATGACCAGATCTGCAATGAACACCGTGTTCCTGCGCAGCCCCGAGAATGCCTCCTTCCAGATCACATTCGAGACCTCTGCCCACCGCCCCCGTCCTTCAACGCCAGGCAGCGGATCATCTCAGCCACATATTCATGGTCAAAGTGCTTCCCCCGGTAAAGATCCAGGGCCCTGGACAGGCATCGCAGAAATGAAGACACCACCTCCGGATCGAAGTGGCTGCCGCAGTCCGCCTCCAGAATGCGGATCACCTTGTCCGGCCGCATGCCTTCAAAGCCCATCACCTCGCCGTTGCTGTATTTGGGGTAATCCCTGCGGGATGTAAGGGCGTCAAACACGTCGGCTACAGCCAGGATCTTCGAACCCAGCGGGAGGTCCTCACCGGTCAGACCGTAGGGATAACCCTTGCCGTCGACTTTCTCGTGGTGATAGGCGGCCACGACCGGGACCTGCCGGAGACGTTTGGGGAAGTGAAATTTCTCGAGAATGGAGCGGGTCTTGGCCGGATGGTCATTCATCTCGGCCCGCTCTTCCGGGGTAAATGGACCGTCCTTGAGGAGGACCCTGTCCTTGATGCCGATCTTCCCGATATCGTGCAGCAGGCCCGCATACTTGATCACCACCCGTTCATTTTCATCGAGATTCATTTCATCGGCAATCAGCAGGGCATACTCGGTCACGCGCTGCGAATGGCCTGCCGTTAACGGGTGCTTGGCGTCCACTGTTGCTGCCAGGGTCCGCATGGCCCCCTCAAAAGAGGCCTCCAGCTCTTCCATGAGGAAGGCGTTCTCGAGGGCGATGCCGGCGGATGAGGCAAGGGACATGACCAGATCGGTATCGCTCTCGTCAAAGCCTCCCTCACCGATCTTGTTGATCACCTGAATCACGGCGATCCGTTCCCCTGATCGGTTGGTGATGGGCACGCAGAGCACGGACCGGGTGCGGAATCTGTTTTTGAGGTCAAAGCTCCGGTCAAAATAGGGAAGTTCCCAGGCATCGAGCACATTGATGACTTCGCCGGTCTCAGCGACCCGACCGCTGATCCCGCGGCCTAAGGGCAGACGGATCTCATCCACCTTCTCGGCGACCTTGGTCCAGATCTCTCCCCGATCACGGTCAATGATATAAAGGCTGGTCCGCTCAGCCCGCATGACCTGGGTCACCTTGCTGATAATGAGGGGAAAGAGGCGGTCAAAATCGAGTTCCGAACTCAGGTCCCTGGCCACACTGAGCACTGTTGAAAGTTTTCTGTTGAGCCGGACCTGGTCCTCCAGAAGGCGCCTGTTTTCCCGTGCCAGGCTCCGTTCCTTCAAAATCCGGCAGAGCTTACTCTTCAGTTCCCCGTGCGTGAACGGCTTGGTGACATAATCCTGCGCCCCGGCCTCCATCACCTGGTCATAATCGTATTCCCCGTCAAAACCGGTAATCATGACGAAAGGGATATCGGTCCGTACCTTCCTCGCTTCAGCCATGAGTTGCAGTCCATCCATCCCCGGCATGCGGATATCGCAGACGACAATGTCAAAAGGCTTTTTCCGGATGAGATCCAGGGCCTCAAACCCGTCGGCCGCCTCCTCGCAGGGGTATCCGATGACCCGAAGCACCTCTCCGATGACGTTACGGACCTCGGGGGCGTCGTCCACCACTAAAATCGTTGTCTCATTGTCCATGGCCGGCGTCTCCATACAGGCCTCCAATTACCGCGCTGGGCATCCGCACCTTAATGTTTACGCCAAGAGAAACCCCGTTTCAATCAAAAAAATTGAAGCCTTTGTGGATCGAATGCTATAGTGTGGAGGATTCGGGCAGCTGGATTTATTGGGTTCCTCGGGTCTGCCGGGTTTTTTCCGGGTTTCTGCGTGAGAAACGGTTGTTTCAAATCCCTGCGCCTTCGAGCCGTTGCGGGAGGCATTTTTAGAGGATGTCATGGTCAAGAAAGCGATCTTTTCACTCATGGTCGGCCTGCTGACCTTTTTTCTGATCCACTTCATCGCCACCCAGACCACGCTCTTCACCGGTATGGAGCGCAGCCTTCTGGATGGATTCTATTACATGCGTGAGCCTGCCGTCAACCGGCACAATCAGCTCGTTTCCAACAGGGTCCTCCTCCTGGGCTACGACGAAAAGTCCCTTGCCGCCATCGGCAAGTGGCCGTGGAAACGCCACGTCCACGCCGGGTTTCTCGATAAAATCGAGCGATTCTCTCCAGAGAGCGTGATGTTTGACATCATGTTCATCAAGCCGGAATCCATCCCCGGGTTCCTGTCGGAGCAGGCGGATCTCAACCCTCAGACCCTGCATGAAATGGAAAAGGCCTTTTTCAGGATGGACCATGAATTTACAAAGGCCCTCAAAAAGTATGACAATGTCTATATTGACCTTCAGTTGATAGAAACCCACAGGCCCGATCTCCCGGAGGAATACCAGAATCGAATCCTCTTCAACGAATCCATTCTCCGTCGCTATTCCCAGCCTGTCAGGGACAACAGGGGCGTCATTACCTTTCATTCCCTTGAACCCATTATCAATGATTATGTGGAGAACGCTCATCCCGTTGTCATCAATGTGGTGGAGGACGATGACGGCGTCATACGGTATTTCCCGCTGTATTATACCTACCGGATGATGGATGGTTCCCATCGAAATCTCTTAACAGTGGCCCTCTTCCTCCTCCAGCGTTACTACCATGTGAAGCCGGAGGACATCATACTCAAGCCGCACAGCGTCACCCTCAAGTCCGCAAAGGCCCCGGTACTCGAAAGAAACAGAGGCCAGGAAAGGGTTGAGGTGCACGATTTTCAAAACATCGCCCAGAGGATCGGCAACCCGGAGCCCCCTGACCGGTACCGCTACAACCACAACCTCTACCACTTCCTGGTGGACCGGATCATCCTCGATCCCTCGAATGAGGAAAAGCTCCCCCGTTTTCCCCTTCGACTGCTCGAAACAGAAGACAACCGCCTGGAAATCCTGGACGGCTGGGAAATCTATGATGCGGCACGCCATGTCGGATCAAAAAAGATAGACGTCATTTTCCACCAGAAGCGAGATATCGAGATTGAAACACCGGTCAACGGCCTGTTCCGTATCAACTACGCCGGCACTGAAAAACGTTTCTCTATCGATCGGGATACGCGCGAACCGCGCATCCACACCACCTTTCCGACCGGCAGCTATGTGGATGTCTATGGCATGGAATCCCTGCCCGACATCCCGGGGCTCACGCCTTCCGGCGCCATTCAGCCGGATTATGACACGGCGGCCCTTGAGAAATGGTTTCGCTCGGCGTGCGAAAAAATGACCCGCGAAATCTACGAGACGGCCAGGGACGACATGGGAGATCAGGCGGAAGACGAGGCCCGGCTGCGGGCCTATATGAATCGACATCCCGATCCGGGGAAATATTTCTTCTACTATCTCTTCTTTGAAAACGTCCATGCCGGGAATGGAATGCTCAAGGACCTGATCGAGATGTATCCGGCCTTTGGCAAAGAGATCGGTCAGGACCCGGCCTACTTCCTCAGCGAAAAGGAAATCGTCCGCACCCTTATCGAGGCGTACCGGAAGCAGTTCGACAGGTATTACGGCAAATTCGTCTTCACGGGCGCCAACGCCACCGGGCTCGGCGACGTCCGGCAGACCCCTTACGGCGCCATGACCGGCGTCAACGTCATCCTGAACGCCTTTAGCACCGTGATCACGCAAAACCCGCTTCGGACATCCTCAGACATCCGGCATCTCGACCTTCTCCTCCTTCTGGGGACCTGTCTCTTGTGCAGTCTCCTTTATGGATTGATCAATATCCGGATCGGCGCGATCTTCTTTGTCCTCCTCTTCTTAGGGACCCTGCTGACGGCCCTGGCCCTTTTCTGGTCCCGGTCCATCTTCCTGAAAACAACGCCCCTCCTCTTTTCCAACGCCATCGTTTTCGTGAGCATCGTCATATTCAAGGTCCTGACCGAGGAGAAAGACAAGAAATTCCTCAAGGCCACCTTTTCCAGCTACCTTGCCCCCGAACTGATTGATGAAATGTACCGGAGCAAGACCATCCCCACACTGGGCGGGGAAGCCAGGTCTGTCACCGCATTCTTCACCGATATCCAGGGATTTTCCACCTTTTCGGAAAAACTGACCGCCAACCAGCTGGTGGAACTCCTCAACGAGTATCTATCCAGCATGACAGACATCCTCATCAGCGAAAAGGGGACCCTGGACAAATATGAAGGCGATGCCATCATCGCCTTTTTCGGGGCCCCCATGGAGATCCCGGATCATCCCCTGAGGGCCTGCCGCGTTGCCGTGGCCATGCAGGACAGGCTTCTTGAACTCTGCGAGAAGTGGCGCACCGAAAAGCAGGGCCCGGACGAGCCCGACCGCAACACCAAGGGCCTCCCCCCCGACGAGTGGGGGCCCGGTGACAAGTGGCCCAAAATCGTTCACCGGATGAAGATGCGGATCGGCGTCAACACCGGAGAGATCGTGGTGGGCAACATGGGGAGCGCCATGCGCATGAACTATACCATGATGGGCGACCCGGTCAACGTGGCCGCACGCCTGGAAGCAGCCGGAAAGCAGTACGGCGTGTACACGCTGGTGAGCGAAAATACACTGGCCTTTGCCTTTACAGACGAAACCGGTAAGAAGGTCCGGGTCAGAGACATGATCGAGACCCGCTTTATCGATACCATTGCCGTTGTCGGAAAATCCGAACCGGTCAGGGTCTACGAGGCATGGGCCGTGAAGGGGGAGCTCACGGCTGCGGAGCAGGATCTTATCCGCATCTTTGATGAAGGCATGCGGCACTATCTGAAGATGGAATGGGACGCGGCCATGGCCAGGTTCTCCGAGTCCCTCAGGCTTGAAAGGGTGCCGGACGGCAAGACCACGCCATCTGAGGTCTATATCCGGCGGTGCAGGCTGTTCAAGGAAAACCCGCCGGCAGGGCCCGGACAGGTCTGGGACGGGGTATTCCGGTTGACAAAAAAGTAAGCGCTCACAGGTTTCGGGTTTCTCTCTGCGGGATTCCAGGTTGCGGGGAAAAGCATCAACAGCGACGCGATTAGAAGTCAATACAGCATCCTTTTTGGTAATATGCGTCGGTTCGATGATCGATTCCGGGGTTTGAAGGACCCGGAAAACAACCTTGAACCGATGAACCTGTGAACCTGTGAACGGTTGGACTTCTTATAAAGGACGCATTAGAATTTTCGGCAAAAAACCGGATTTTTCTTGACAGAATCAACTATTTGAATTTAAATCAGCAGGCAAAGTTCATCGTGCCGAATCATCTTTAATGAAATAAAAACCGGCCATCGCTTCGCACCCAACAGGACAGATGGGATCTCAATGAGCATCGAACCCGACATCTTCCAGGTTCACCCCTCAATTTGATGGAGGCTGTATGTCATTCGCGAAGTCAAAGATCACACTCTGCCTCGTGCTTTCACTATTTCTTCCGGCCCTTGCCAACATCTCCCACGCCCGGACTTTCGCTGTCCAGGTGGGGGCCTATCATGATGTCACAAACGTTGCGGCTCTAAAGGAACTCCTGAACGCCCTCGACTACCCGGTTGTGGAAGAACAGGTCAAAAAGAATGACGGGACGCCATTGACGCAGCTCATGATCGGACCGTTTCGTAATCGCGCAGGGGCCATGAGGACCCTTGAACGGATTGAATCCAAAGGCTTTGAGGGATTCATACGCACGATGCCTCCAATTCAGAAAGCATCCCTGGTTGCCGCAGGGCCCCCCGAAGCCGCTGAAAGCAGGGGGAGCGTTTCACCTGCTGAGCAGGCGGCCGATACACCCAAAACCGCCGCTCCTGAAAAAGACAGGCCGCCTCCGCCCCCGGGCCTCGGCCGGTCGCCGGAACCGCAAGGGGCCGAGCCCGAACAAAACGCCCTCAACTACCTCGCAGACGGGGTTGTTTCTCTTGATATGCAGGACTTCGAAGCGGCCGAACGATCTTTCAGGAAGGCCGTGTCTCTCGAACCCCAAAACAAGGAATTCCAGTACTATCTTGCCGTGGCCTGTGTACGCCTTAAAAAGGATGAAGAGGCCCTTCGAATCTTTCAATCCCTGCTTGAAAAGGACCCCGACAGTTATTTTAAGGCATATTTTGATATCGCAGCCATTTACAGCAGCCAGGGCCGCTATCGGATGGCCCTGGATACCCTCAATCTTGCCGAAGAGGCAGATCCCAAAAGCGCCCGGGTCGCGCTCGAAAAGGGCTTTGTTTACAAAAACCTCAAGGAATATGATCAGGCCATCCGCAGCTTCAACAGGGCCAAAGAATTTGACCCCAAAGAGACCCAGCTGGTCTATTACATGATCGGCGCGGTCGACCTGGAAAGGGAGGAATTCAAAAACGCCGACCGCATGTTCAAGAAGGCCGTGGAAGTCGCCCCCCGGACCCCCCTCGCTCAAAGCGCCATGCAGACGCTCCCCCATGTCGAAAAAGCGGCCTGGGCCAGAAAGCCCTGGTATCTCACAACGGCACTTAACTGGGGCTACGACGACAATGTCCCCCGCAATCCCGTAGAGGAAATCACCGGTGGACCTATCAGCGCGGGTCTCGGTGAGGGCGACCAGTTCGAGACGTTTTTTCTGACGGGCGGATACAAATTCCTCAACCTGAAAGATATGCAACTCGGTGCGGGCTATTCTATTTTCAGCCTGGGGTACAGGGACTGGACAGAGAACAACGTCACCGCTCACAGCCCCCATGCCTATTTCCAGGGCAATTTTCACCCGGTGTATTTCCGTTTTCAATACGATTTCAGCTACTACTATGCCGGGGGAAAGAAGCAGGACATCAACCCTCCCGTCTATCTGACTTTTGGAAACAATTCATTTGCCAAACTGCGGATGCACAGTTTTGTGCCCACCATCTCCATTTTGGAGCCGTACAATCTCAGGACCGATATCAATCTCAGCTACCAGATCAAGGACTATCTGGACGGCATTACCGCGGATGCCTCCCGTTACGGGGCGGATATCACCCAGTCCTACAAGATCCCCGGCACGGAATGCTATCCAAGGTTGGGCTACCGTTATGCCTACGAACAGTCGGGCGACAAGAGCTCCGTGTACAGGTACCATGAAGTCTTCGCCGGCGTATCGACCCCCATCTACTGGGGGATCACGGGCGACGTATCCTTCGCGTACATGCGGATAGATTATCCTGAATTCAGCATCCCGCTCACAGACAGACTCGATAAGACCTACACCTTCAGCGTCGTCCTGAACCGGTACCTGATCGACCGCCTCCTGCTCACCTTCAACTATCTGCATATACGCAACGACTCCGATTACTACCAGGACAGGAAGGATCTGTACACATTCAATAAAAACATGTACATTCTGACGCTCACGTACACTTTTTAGTTTCGCTGCAACACGTCGCAAAAGACGCAAAGAGGGTGCCATCATGAAAACAAACATGCGGAGACCGGTTTTGAGCAAATCCCTGCACCGGGTTATGGTCCTGGCCCTGTTGCTGTTTGTCTTCCCCCTGTCAGCTCATGCCGCTGAGGTCATCGGTAAGATTACCCGGCTCGCAGGCGTTGCCACGATTTACCGGCCGGCCGTTTCGACGCCGATCCGGGTCAGCAGGGGAATGGCGGTTCACCTGGGAGACCGTATCAAGACCGGCGTGGATTCACGGCTGCGCATCGAACTCAACGACGGCAGCATCCTGAGCATGGCGGAAAAGGCCGATCTCCACCTGGACCAGTTTGAATTTGATCCCAAAGAACAGAAGCGATCCGCATCCTTCAAGATGGAACTGGGAAAGGTCAGGGTATTTGCCAACGACCTGCTGAAGTTCAAGAAAAAGGATTTCGAGATACGAACGCCGACCGCCGTCGTGGGCGTTCGAGGGACCGTGTTCCTGGTCTGGGTCCAGTCCGCGACAATCACCAAGGTCGTTTGTTTTGAAAATGTCATTCAGGTAGCCAACATCCTGTCTCCGGACCAGTTCATTCTTCTGACCCGGGATCTTGCCACCGACATCCTGAAAGGGAAATCTCCATCCAAACCGATCCTGATGAACGAACAGCAGCTCCAAGAGCTTCTCCAGGGCTTTGCGACATTAGCAGGCGCCGACGCGACCACAACAGAGGCCACTACCACCGAGGCGACAACGACCCAGCCGACGACGACCGAAGCCACCACCACCAGTTCAACCACCACGGCGCCCACGACCACCCAGCCGACAACAACCCTGCGAAGTTTCCTGGGTACGTCTACCACCACGAGTTCGACCACGACCACCACGACGACCACCACGACGACCACCACCACGACCACCACCACGACCACCACGACCACGACCACCACCACGACCACCACGACCACGACCACCACGACCACGACCACCACGACCACGACCACCACGACATCCTCGACATCAACAACGTCCACGACGACGTCAACAACGTCAACCACCACGTCAACGACATCCACCACCACGTCAACAACGTCCACGACATCTACGACGTCTACATCCAGCACCAGCACCACAACATCCAGCACGTCAACCTCCACAACGAGCACCACGACCTGGCCGACGACGACAACCACCACGACCCGGCCGACGACGACAACCACCACGACCACCACGACGTCCACCACCACGACCCGGCCGACAACCACCACGACCTGGGCAACAACCACATTGCCCGGGCCGCCGCCGCCTCCAGGCTGAAAGGCTTTTTCCCGTGTTGCCGACCTCGTTGATGCAAGAAGGTTTCTTCGATGACTAAAAGATGGAAATGGACCGTCATTGCGGCCTTACTCGTCACGGGCGCATCCATCCTGCCGGCACGAGGTGCGGCGGCGTCCGTTGCCAATGCAGACGCGCACATGCCCGTGCCGTCAGGCCATGACATCTTCTATTTTTCACTGGACGGCCATGCGGACGGCTCCCTGGACGGCACCTGGACGGATTCGGTGAACGTGAAGGTGGCGTAAAGGCGGCGTAAAGGCAGAGCGTGAGAACGAGGGCTTTTTAAAGAGAGGACCTGCGATGAAAATCATGAAACTGACAATGACCAGGATATCTGTTCTTCTCCTTCTCGGGCTCTGCCTGATCGTCTTTTCGCGGCCCGTACCCGGTTATGCGACAGATTATGTTTACTACGTGGATATTTCTCAGGGCACGGACGATAGTGGATACGGGACAGGTCCCGGAACGGGTGCATGGAGAACGCTACATTATGCCATTCAGGAAATCAACGCCATCTCCCCCCCCTTGATAGCAGGCGACTCCTGCATCCTGAATGTGGCCTCAGGGACCTACAGCATAGCCGATGAGGCGGATACGCCCCTCACCATCACGCAGGACTATGTGACCATAGATGGGGATGAAGCCGTCAAGCCTGTCCTCGACGGCTCCGGCGCCGCTTCCTGGACGGACGGGCTCATTATCTGGGCCTCGAATGTGGTTGTCAAGGACCTTGTCGTGCAGAATTTCTGGGTTGCCAGCAGCGGCATCACGATCTCCGGAGCCTCGACAAATACCGTCCAGAACTGTGACGTCCTTAACAATGAATATGGGGTCTATATTGAATCCGGTGAGTCCAGCAGCGTGGACAATATTATCCAGAATTGCAGCATCCATAACAATAGCTATGGGGTATATCTACTATCTGCCGGGACAGGGAATACCATCCAGAATTGCCAGATCTATTCCAATACAACCTTCGGTATAAAGATAGAGTCCACACAGGGCTGTGCTGTACTGAACAATGCGGTCTATGGGACCGGTTCGGACGGCATTTATCTTCTGTATGGCATCGGCAGTTCCTATTCCATCCTCGAAAACAGCGTGTACGACAACTTTTCCTTCGGCATCAACGTCCAGGGCTGCAGCCCTGAAATCAAGCGAAACACGATCTACGACAATGGAGACGGCATCGGCGTTTTTGGAGAGGCCTATGATACCGCCCCTGTGATCTGGAACAATCTGATCTATCAGACCCTTACACCGAGCACCACAATGTACAGCGGCATTGTTGTCCAGAAGCAGGACAGTACCTCAGCGACCAGTCCCCAGATCTACCACAACACCCTGGATAACGGCACCTGGCATGGCATCTCCATCGGTTATTCACCTGCAGGGATGGGCGATATCACCCCGGATATCCGATACAACATCATCACCAATTTCGGTGATACCGGCATTTTCCGGGATGCCGGGGTGACCGGTACCAGTGCGGGCGATTACAACGATGTCTTCGGAAATGCCGCCAACTACAGCAACTGGAACGCCGGCGCCAACGATAAGTCCCTAGACCCTATGTACGCCAGCTACACCCTCCAGGCCGGCTCTCCCTGCGTCAATGCGATTCCCACGGGCGATCCGCCGAACGATCCGGTGACCGAGGACATCGCCGGGACCCCAAGACCCCAGGGAAGCGGTTTTGACATGGGAGCCTATGAATACACCGGAACGCCCACGGTCACGACTCAGCCCGTTACCGGCATCACGAGCACATCCGCCACCGGAAACGGCACCATCACCAGCCTCGGGATACCCAATCCCACATCCCATGGCGTCTGCTGGAACACAACCGGATCGCCTACAACATCCGATCCCAAAACGGATAAGGGGCCCGCTGCCACAACCGGCGCTTTCACTGCATCCATCGCCGGCCTCACCCCGGGTCTCACCTATTACGTGAGAGCCTATGCCACCAATGCGGCAGGCACCTCTTATGGCGGCCAGGTCTCCTTTACGAGCCTTGCAATACCCCCGACGGTCACCACCACGGCCCCCTCAGCCATCACATCGACTACCGCCACGAGCGGCGGAAACGTAACCTCCGCTGGAGGTTCCACGGTAACCGCCAGGGGCGTCTGCTGGAGCACATCGGCAAACCCCACGACCTCGAACAGCCACACCTCCGACGGCACAGGGACCGGCGCCTTTACCAGCAGCATCACGGGCCTCACCCCAGCCATCACCTACCATGTGCGCGCATACGCAACCAACGCTGCGGGAACCGCCTACGGCAATGATATTCCATTTACGACCGGTTCACCAGCCACAGCCATCACCGGGAAGGTGACGCGCGACAGCGACGGCCAGCCGGTTCAAGGAGTCCAGATCTGCGCATGGCCCTTTACCGGCGGTTCGAGTTCGTGCGCCACGAGCCAGTCGGACGGGACATACACCATATCGGGCGTGGCGCCGGGATATCTCAAGGTCGAGGCCTCGGGCGTCGGTTACCTGACCGAATACTACAACAATGCCTACGACCCCAACTGGGCCACAGCCGTATGGTCAGCCGCAGGCCAGACCACCCCCAACATCAACTTTTCCATGGGCGCCGGAGGCTCTATTTCAGGGAAGGTTTTTAAGAGTGACGGCGTCACCCCGCTGGCCAATGTGTGTGTGGGCGCCTACATGCACCAGTGCGGGAGCAACCGGTACGCGGGGGCCCAAACCGATGCCGGGGGCGCCTACACCATCTCCAATCTCCCGCCCCAGGTCTACTATCTCAGGACGAATGCCTCATGTACCTCCCCCCAGCATTATCAGAAGGAGTGGTACAGGAGCACCGGACACACCCTTATCTGCGACCAGGCCGAGGCCGTCACCGTCGCCTCAGGAAAGAACACACCGGGCATCAATTTCTCCTTAGCTGCATCTGAGGCCACCTATCCGGGTCCGGACATCACCTCGAGCGCGGTCTTCTCGGCCCACTATGCGGATGAGTCTATCGCGACAAGTTTCTGGGCGCGCATCAGCGGTCCGAGCCCGGAGGATGTGGCCTCCTTTACGGTTACAGGCCCCTCAGGGACCTTCAACCTGGTGCTGCTTGATCCACCTTTCAGACAATTGGCCACGTCCTATCAGGTCAATGTGCCATCTATTGTGCAAAACGGCGCCTATACCTTTGCGGTCACCGACAGCCTCGGCCGAACGGCCACGGTCCAAAAAACCTTTACATACAGCAGTGCGGTCCCGCAGGTGGATTCATCGACCATGAAGGTGAACGGCATGGGCGACCGGGTCTATGTGGGAACCACCACGCCCACCCTCACCTGGGACGAAGTTGTGTGGCCCGGCACGCCCGGGTATTATCAGGTTTTTATCTGGGATTATGACGGCAGGGCCATATGGTATACCGAGACCACCGCGGACACATCCCTCGCCGTCCCCGCTGGATGGCTCCAGCCCGACACCCCATATTACTGGTATGTCCGGACCCAGGACCCGGGCGGGGAAAACCGGCGCTACAGCAACTCCCGCTATTTCTGCACCGGCCTCAAAGGGCTTCCCGACCTGAGCCACACCGGAGTCCTCTCTTTTGTCATGCACGATGTCAAGGCCAACTGGTTTCCCGCCAACCGTATCAACCTGGCCCCCTGGGACATCCATTCCTTCTATGTCAACGGGCCCAAAGGGACCCATTATCCATATAACCAGCGCAGCCAGCGGTTCAACGTGCCCGTTTACTATGCGTCCATCAGCCGGGGCGGTCCCATACCGATGCCGGATGGGGCCTATGTCTTTGAGTTGTCGGACAATGAATCCAACACCGACACAAAGACGCATGACTTCACCTATAATCCCGTGCCGGCCGTTTCCGAGTACTCGAGGTACCCTGGTCCCAATGCCTACCTGTACAAAAGTGCCACCTACAGCTGGGCCCCGGTATCGGACGAGCGAACCCTCTATTACAAGGTCCGCATCAGCGACTACAATTCTCAGGTCGTCTGGTACGAATCTCCTTACAGCACGGAAACGACCGTGACAATTCCCGAAGATGTATCCGGCAGGGCGCCATACGGGTCGTACAAATGGCAGGTCATTGTCAGCGACAGCGCCACGCAGCCAAACAATGTAACGTTTTCATCTGCACGCACCATTACCAAGGCCAGGATTTCCTCCTACATCTACACCCTCCCGGGCGGCACAGGCGCGGCCACGGATTACCGGATATTCACCATCCCGCTCTATACCGGGACCGTCAGAGATCTCCTGGAATTGATGGAAAAGACGCTGGGGCCCTATAGCCCCACGGGCCGCTGGCGCATCTTTCTTTATATGAACAATCGCTATTATGAGATCAACGACCCAGTGATCCAGTCCATGCCCTATACCCCGGGCCATGCCGCCTGGATCATCAGCCGCGACACCATAAAGGTTCCCTTTACGGGCGGCGCCGTGCCGCAGGGCGCCTATTCCCTGAAACTGAAAGGGAATTCATGGCACCTGATCGGCCTTCCCTTTTCCAGCACGGCCATAGACCTGAAAAAGATCGCGGTCACCGACGGGACCCACACCTATTTAATTACAGACGCTGCCAACAACCTGACCGCACATGTGATGTGGGAATACACCGGGTCCGGCCCGGCTTCCGGCTACGTGGCACGGGGGGTGAACGACACCCTCACCCCCGGGACCGGCTACTTCTTCAAGGTAAACGCCCCAACCGATGTGACGGTCCTGATCCCGCCCGATAACACGGAAACCTACTTTTCCGCCGATTCCGTCAGCGGCCTCCAGGACAAAAAACTGGATGGGTATAAGGAGGAGCCGCCCCCGCCGCCGCCGGGCTCGCAGCCCATGCCTGACATCAAGGCCAACGGCCAGGACGGCCCGGTCCGGATTTCGTCAGGCGCCCCGGTCTCCGTGGCCGTCACCCTCGATCCCGGGAGCTGGGACGGTCGGGAGGCAGACTGGTGGATTGCGGCATACAGCCCCTTTGGCTGGTATACCTATGTACACCCTGCCGAATGGCGGGCCGGCATCCACCGGTGCGTCCAGGCCCCCCTGTTCGAACTTTCCACGCCTGTTGAGGTCCTCAACATGGCCCTTCCAGCAGGCCATTACATCTTCTACTTCGCCCTGGACGGCAATACAGACGGCGCACCGGACGGCACCTGGATGGATTCCGTGAACGTGGAGGTGGAGTAAGCATCGTGTTCGCTGAAAGTCACTGAATGGTACGTTCGTCAATTTGTAAAAGATGGAAGCCTTTGAAAAATCCAGGATGCTGTCGACGATGACAACTGCGACGACGGCGTTCCCGCTTCCACTGCATCAGCACCACTGCCCGAACCGTCTTCACTCCTGATTCGAGCTTGAGAAAGATCCTGGCGACTTTTCCAACCCGGCCAAGCCGGGACCCGGGAATGCTCACACCCAAACCCCACAGAGAAAAAAACGACTCATGCATGTGCCTGTAAATAAAATGTTCACGCCGTTGCCCGCCCAACGAAACCCGTTATTGCCTCAACAGGCTCGCTCTGCGTGATAACAACAGGGGGCCAAGATGAACGGTACTGATGAAGAAGCTCCTGGGATCGCTGCAGCGGACCGAATAAAAGAAGATGGGGTCGTACAGGAGCGGCTCCGCCGCTATAAAAAGGCCTTTCATGTCGGCCGGGTCATCACCTCGGAGGTGGACAGGGACCGCCTTTTTGAGGTCATTATTTATCAAACCAATGAGGTCATGGAGTCCATCAGAAGCACGGTATTCCTGCACGACGAGAAGGCGGACCAGCTTTGGTCGCTCGTGGGGGTGGGGCTGAAAAGGCGAGAGATCCGAATACCCTCCGATTACGGGGTAGCGGGCTGGGTCTTTCAACACCGGGCCCCGGTGACCGTCAACGACGCATACAACGATCCACGTTTTTATTCCGAGGTGGACAGGAAGTCCGGGTTCAGGACCCGAAATATCATGTGTGTGCCCCTTGTGAGCTGGGCCGGACATTGTATCGGCGCACTTCAATCTCTCAACAAGCGTTCGGGTGATTTCACTGACGATGACATGGAATTATTGGCCTTTATATCCAATTACGTGACCATCGCCCTGGAAAACATGAAGTTTTTCGAGGAGCTGAAGGACCTGAACAAGGCGATGGAAAGGGCCATCAATCACCTGTCGCACGAGCTGAAAACACCACTGGCGCTTATACAAACCATATTTGCCCGTCTCTCCAAGGACTTTAACGAGAGCGATGACCCGGCACATTTAAGAATGATGAACAGGGGACTGCGCAACGTGAACCGGCTGACAGATCTTCAGAAAAAGATTGACGATATACTCAATCTAAGGGCTTTTGAAGAAAAGGAGAAAATTCATTATATTATCACGTCCGCAGCCGACTTTGTGGAAGAATGCAGTGAGGAAAGCGATCCGCGACACGCCGAAGCCCTGGCAAAGGTCCTGAGGCGCATTGAATCCGTTTATGATATGGAAAACCTTCATATGGAAAAAACAGACCTTCATGCACTATTGAATGATATGACCGATAACGCCATAGCATCCATGCAGGAACGGGATCTGGAAATCTTCAGGGATTTTGAGAAGGGACATGTGGTGAATGCAGACAAGAAGATGCTGAGGAAGGTTTTTGAAGGCCTCTTGAGAAATGCCGTGGAGAATACCCCGGATGAAGGAAAAATCGAGGTGGGTCTCAAGGGCAGCGGCCATGAGATCTGCATCGATTTTCGAGATTACGGCGTTGGAATCAGCCCGCAAAACCAGAAATTGATCTTCCATGGGTTTTTCCATACCCAGGACACCATGCACTATTCATCAAAAAGGCCATACCAGTTCAATGCAGGGGGCGCCGGTTCGGATCTGTTGCGAACAAAGGTTTTCTCGGAACGCTACGGATTTTCAGTGGCATTTGAAAGCACACGGTGCCGATTCATACCCGAGGATACGGACCAATGCCCGGGGAAAATCTCCAAGTGTCGATTTATTAAAACCAAATCAGCCTGTTTTTCTTCAGGGGGCAGTACGTTTTCCGTAAGAATCCCCATCAGCGCGAAATGTCTTGCGCCGACCCCGGACCTTTAATCTCCGATTGCATTTGTGACGGAACGCAGGAGGCCTTGACTTCCTCTCAGGGCGCTGTTATCCTGGAACGAAATCGTAACGCAACAAGGCACAGGGAAGGTACGAGGGGGCAATGGCGCGCAGGAACCAGGAGTAAGACCATATGTTCTTGGATGCACCGCCCGCCGATGAAAAGCGGCTCGGCCTGACCGACACCTTCTGCTTTTCCTGCCACAGCAGCCTTTCATGTTTCAACCACTGCTGCCGGAACAAGCATCTTCCTTTGACACCTTATGACATCATCAGAATACGGAAGGCCATCGGCCTTCACTCGGACGATTTCCTCGATCGATACGCCCTCTACCGTTTGGATCCCCTGTCCGGGTTTCCGGTCCTGTCGCTGAAAATGGAGGACGGAGAGGGACAGTGCCCGTTTGTCAGCCCTGACGGGTGCACCATCTACAAGGACCGACCAACTGCATGCCGCCTCTATCCGCTGGGGAGATCTTCCTGTATTGGACGGGTAGGGGAGGGCCGTGAGGAGTTTTTCTACCTCCTGGATACGCCGGGCTGCGAAGGCATCAGGGAAACAAAGGTCCAGAGCGTGTCAATATGGCGGGAAGACCAGGGTCTCCGGCCGTACATCGAAATGAACGACAGGATGCTGGGGCTCCTGTTTCACCCCAGGCGGGATCGCTCCGCGCATCTGACCCAGCGGCAGCAACAGAAGGTTATGGTGGCCTGTTATAACATCGATCTGTTCAGGGAGTTCGCCATGAAAACCGGGCTGATGGAGGCCTGCTCGATTCAAAACGCGACCCGCGGCAGGGTAATGGAAGAGGATTCAGCGCTTCTGGCCCTCGGGTTTGCCTATCTTGATGAAATCCTTTTCCCTTAGGGCTGGTTTCTGAGAGACCTCAGAGCATCCCGGCTTCCCGGATTTCCCGGATAAAGACCTCCACAAGATCCGGAAAGAGACTTTTTCCGCTGAGTTCTTTCAAGATGGCGAACGCCTCTTCCATGCTCCGCCCCTTCTGGTAAGACCGGTCCGTCGTGATCGCATCAAAGCAGTCGGCCACACTGATGATCCGGGCCCCCAGTGGAATCGCGTCCCCCTTGAGTCCATCCGGGTACCCGGATCCATCCAGGCTTTCATGATGATAGTGAACGTAATCCACGACGGGCCCGAGAAACGTGAGCTCCTTGAGAATATTCACCCCGATGTCCGGATGCCTCCGGATCTCTTCAAACATGGCGTTGCCCAATTCGGGTTCTTCAGATCTGAAAACCCGGTCGCTGAATCCGATCTTGCCGATGTCGTGGAGCATCCCCCCGATCCGGATCTGCTCCACCTCCTCCCCGGCCAGTCCGATCCGTCGCGCCAGTCTTTCCGAATAGACCGAAACGCGGCAGGCATGGCCTTCCGTATACCGATCTCTCGCTCCAAGAGCATTGGCAATGGTGATCACGGTCTGGGTGATATTCTTCCTGAGCAGCGCATTCAGTTCGCGCAGTTGATCGATCAACTGCTCCAACTCGACCTCTCTGGCCTCGACCCTGACCATCATCATGCCCATGGCCTCGGCGATCCGCTGAATCGTCGCGGAGTGGCCGGGCTTGGTAAACTCCATGACATCATTGGAGTAATTCCCTTTGGCCACAGCTTCAATGATGTCAATCAGGCCTCGGATCTCCTCCTCAGAGGCCACAGGCACGGGCGGGCCCTGTCTGGCGATGACTGTCAATGAATCCTCCCGGGTGAAACAGGTTCAGAGGTTCTGTTCGCAGGATACGGACTGCCGGAGTGCGGTCTTTGCTGTTCCCGGACCTCCGACAGCTGACCTCTGGCTTCTGATGCCAGATTCTGATGCCAGTGGGTCGTTCAACCCACTATTACGGTCTTGACTGCCGAATCCACGACCTTAAGCCAACGGTTCACGCGTGTCAAAAAAAGAAATGGCTCTTGCAGGACTTAACGACAAATAATTGATTGAAATTTATCTTGAATTCTCTTATTATAATCGCCTCGCTTCAAAAGCGAGGTCACCGGCGGGACAATTGATCCCGCTAACAGGGGCTGCCAGCGATCAACAAGGCGCTTTGCTTGCCCCGTTAACTTTAGGCATGTTAGCACACTTACCCTGGAGGCATCCTATGACACGGTCACTCCTGAAAGCCAGCGATCTCACACCAGAGGACCTTTCCGCCATTTTCCACAAGGCACGGGATTTCAAGTCCCGCATCATTCAGCGAAAACCGATCGACGCCCTCAAAAACAGGGTCATCGGCATCCTTTTTGAGAAACCATCCACCCGGACCCGGACCAGCTTCGAATCGGCTATTCTGCGGCTCGGCGGCGCCACCATCTACCTGGCCCCGGGCAACCTCCAGATCAAGCGCGGCGAACCGATCCAGGACACGGCCAGGATGCTCGGAAGCTACCTGGATGCCATCGTTGCAAGGGTCTATGCGCATCAGACCGTGCAAGATCTCTCACGCCACTCCAGTATCCCGGTGATCAACGGCCTAAGCGACCTCGAACACCCCTCCCAGGCCGTCTGCGACCTGTTCACCATCCTTGAAATAAAGGGCAGGGTCGAGGGCCTGAGGCTTGCCTATATCGGCGACGGGAACAACGTCTGCCATTCATTGCTGGTGGTCTGCGCCCTGGCAGGCATGCATATGAATGTAGCATCGCCGGAGGGATATGCACCCCGCCCGGAAATCCTGGTCAAGGCAAATGACCTTGCAGCAAGAACCGGAGCCAGACTGAATGTTTTCGACCGCCCGGCGGAAGCAGCGGCAGGCGCCGACATCCTCTATACGGACGTCTGGGTCAGCATGGGAGAGGAAGAGGAAGAAAAGACAAAGCTGACCACCTTTCGGGGGTACCAGATCAATGCGGACCTGCTGCGTGTCGCGGCCGACGATGCCGTGGTGATGCACTGTCTCCCGGCCCACCGGGGTCAGGAGATCACAGACGACGTCATCGAAGGCCCTCGGTCCATTGTCTGGCAGCAGGCGGAAAACAAGATGCACGGGGCCGCCGCCATACTGGACCACTTTCTTTCCTGATGCCGACCGGCGCCATATCATCTGGGGGCGGCGAAGACGACTGATCCATAGCCTACGACCCAGCGGCCCCGGCTTTCGGGGAAATCGTCGCCGCTGTTCCGGTAGTACAGTGCCGTCCCTTTTTTACATCCTTTAAGCTCTGCAAACCGCATCACGGCGACCACCGGCCCTACCCCGCAAAAGGTCTGCCTGGAATAGCCCCAGTCTTTGTGAATCCCCGTGTAATCCATTGCCTTGACCATCTCCAGGCTCTCCTTATCCGTGCGCGTCACAAGGCTGTAGTCGGGATCGTGCAGCATGTCGCTGCTGGCAATGACCACGATTTGTTTCTTTTTGGAGAGGGCATCCAGCGCAGCCACCAGATCATCCAGGGTCCGGGGATCATGGTCTCCCACAAGTCCAATGATGATCGGGATTCCGGGCAGTGCCGACTGGACAAAAGGGACTTGGTTTTCAGCCGAATGCTCCCCTGCATGGGGGCTGTAATCGAGGTATATCCGGGGGGTTACAGACGCCATAACCGCTGCGCCCCCCTTGTCGAGCACGGCATCCCCGAGGGGTGTCTTCAGCACGTCGCCATCCATGAGCGCCACCCCTTGAAAGCCGCCCCGGTGCTGGATTCCGAGCACCACAACCGTGTCCGGCAAACCCCAGTCTCTGGCGTTGTCCTTTATTGCGCGGAATGCGTATCCGGCTACCCTGCCCGAATAAATATACCCCGCATGGGGTGCGATAGCTCCCACGATCCTGCCGTTCACCTTGTCTACCCGGGCGTCCTCCATGTACCCGTCAACCAATGTCTTCAGCTCTTTCCCGCTCCCGGGGAACCATCTCCCGGCCCCGAGGGCCCTCCTGACAATCGGTTCAGATCCCTTGCTCATTGCTTCCTCCTTCGCGGCCCACGAAGATATAACAAAAAAGGGCCCGCACACACACGCCGCCGCCAGCCACAGGAGACAGCGTGCACCGGTTTTTCTTAAAGACGTCAGAGCCATAAGGGACTCCTTTCCTGGTTCCTGGATGCTGGATACGGGTTACTCGATGGTTGTTGCTTGCTACACGCTACTCGTTATTCATTGCCGGGTTCGCTGAGTTGCTCAAGTTGGTTGAAAAAGCGCAAGGCGATTTGTGACGTGTTGAGTCCTTGCATCCGCTTCTCCACTCAACAGCTTATCAGCCACCAACCAATCCCCCTGAAAGACCAGCATCCAGTATCGACTATCCAGAATCCAGTTTCTAAACCAGCTCCCATGCCTTGTACCCCAGGAGATCGTCCATCTCGGCCAGAAGTCCCCTGCAAGGGACGACATTAAACCGGCCGTGTGCGCATATCGTGATGGGATTCCCCCCGGGCACGCCTACCTTGAAAAGGAGGCTGCTTTCCCCGGGATATTTGAAGACGATATCCCGCAGGTCCTTCAGAGTATCCAGGGAAGGCCTGCCGTTTTCAAGGGTGACCAGAATGGCCTTGACCGCATTCAGGCGGAGGTCGCTTAGTCTCTCGACTTCCTTGGCAAGAATCTTGGCCGAACTGTCGCCGAGCTCCACGCTCCCCGTTATCAGAAGAGGATCGTCCCCCTTAAGGAGAGGAGACGCCGCGTTGAAGAGATCCGGGAATATAATCACCTCCGTGGAACCGGTCAGGTCTTCCAGTTGAATGACGGCCATCTTGTCGCCTCGCTTGGTTCGCTTCACCTTGAGTCCCTCGACGACGCCGGCTATTTTGACCTGTCCCTTGTCTTTCCTGACGGGAAGGTCCTGTATCAGGCACGTGGCAAACCGGTCGATCTCCTGTTTGAAGCTGTCCAGGGGATGGCCGGTAATGTAGAAGCCGAGCCCCTCCTTCTCGCGCGTCAACCGCTCCCTTTCAGACCACTCCGGGATATCCGGGAGCTCAAGGAGCCCTGCTCCGGCCCCCTCTTGAAGGGCCAGCGCTCCGAAGATATTCAACTGATTGGGGTCGTGGTTTGCGCCGCAGATCCGGAGCGCTTCATCCAGTCCGGCAAGAAGCCTTGACCGGTACTCCCCCGTGAAATCAAATGCCCCGCACTGGATCAGGCCCTCCAGGACCCTCCGGTTGACCTTGGACCCGTCCACCCGCCTGCAGAAATCGAGGAGATCACTAAAGGGGCCATGGCGCTCTCTCTCCTCGCTGACCAGTTCCACCGCCTTCAGGCCCACGTTCTTGACCGCGGCCAGCCCGAATCGAATCTTTCCTTCCGCCACGGAAAAATCCGCCTGGCTTTCATTGACATCCGGGGGGAGTATCTCAACCCCCATGGCCCGGCATTCGGCGATATTCTTGATCGTCTTGTCCTGATTGCCCATGTCCTGGGTCAACAGGGCGGCCATGAACTGGACCGGATAATGGGCCTTGAGATAGGCGGTCTGATAGGCGATCATGGCATAAGCCGCCGAATGGGACTTGTTGAACCCGTAACCTCCGAACTTGTCGATCAGTCCGAACAGCTTCTCGGCCATTTTAGGCTCGACCCCGTTTTCAACCGCCCCTTCCACAAACTTGCTGTGATGTTTCGCCATCAGCTCGGGCTTCTTTTTTCCCACGGCCTTGCGGAGTTCGTCAGCCTCTCCCATGCTATAGCCGGCCACGACCTGGGCAATCTTCATGACCTGTTCCTGATACAGTATGACCCCGTAGGTCTCCTTCAGGATCGGCTCCAGCTGGGGCAGGAAATAATGGATCTTTCCTTTCCCATGTTTCCCGTTGATAAAGTCATCGATCATATTGCTCCCCAGCGGTCCCGGCCGGTAAAGGGCCATCAGGGCGATCATGTCTTCAAAAACCTCGGGCCGAAGCCGCCTCAGGAGGTCCTTCATGCCCGAACTTTCCAGTTGGAAAACACCGGTGGTTTTTCCATCGGAGCAGAGCTGGTAGGCCGCTTCATCCTCGAGGGAGACCCTCCCCAGATCGATCGTCTTTTGCGCAGTCTTCTCAATAAGACCGAGGGCCTCCTTGATGACTGTGAGGGTCTTGAGTCCCAGGAAATCGAACTTGATGAGGCCCAACTGTTCAATCCTTTCCATGGTGAACTGGGCCATGATTTCACCCTTGGACCCGCGGTAGAGAGGAAGGTATTCGACTAACGGGCGATCCGCTATAACGACGCCGCATGCATGGGTAGAGGCATGCCGGGCCAGCCCTTCGAGGGCGCGGGATATCTCCAGGAGTTTCTTGCCCGGGCCTCCGCCCTCTTCCAGGCTCCTCAATTCAGGCTCTTCCCGGATGGCGTCATCCAGGTGGACTCCCGGGCCTTCGGGCACCAGCTTGGCAATACGATCCACTTCTCCCAGAGGGATATGAAGGCTGCGGCCCACGTCCCGGATGACCCCTCTGGCCTTCATGGTCCCGAACGTAATGATCTGGCTGACATTTTCCCTGCCGTACTTTTCCGCCACATAACGGATGACCTGGTCCCTCCCGTTGATACAGAAGTCGATATCAATATCGGGCATGCTGATCCGGGACGGGTTGAGGAATCTCTCAAAGAGGAGGCCATACTTGATCGGCTCGATATTGGTGATATTGAGACAGTAGGCCACCAGAGAACCGGCTGCCGAGCCGCGGCCGGGCCCTACCGCAATGTCGTGACGATGGGCGTATTCGATAAAATCGGCCACGATCAGGAAATAGCCTGCAAAACCCATCTTGAGAATCACCGAGAGTTCAAAATCAAGCCGCTCGATGTACCCGGTCCGGACGGCCTCGGGGAGCGGGCCTTCTTCGGCCTCTTTTTCGGCCAGTCGCCGCGAAAGCCCCTTCCTGGCCTTATCGGTCAGCATGTCATCCAGGCTCTGATCCGCCTCCGAATGAAAAACGGGGAACTTATACTTCCCGAAGCTCATCTTGAAGTCACAGCGTTCCGCCACCTGGACCGTATTGTCCAGGGCCTCTTCATATCCCTGAAGGGCCTCTTCCATTTCGGCCCGGGACTTGAAATAGAATTCGTCACATGAGAATTTGAGCCGCTTTTCATCTTCGACCGACTTCCCTGTCTGGATGCACAGGAGCACATCATGGGCCTGGGCGTCCTCCCTGTCCAGATAGTGGCAGTCGTTGGTGCCTACCAGGGGAACAGACAGTCTGCGGGAGATCTCTTTGAGCATCCGGTTGACCCGCTTCTGTTCGGGGAGCCTGTTGGCCTGGACCTCCAAGTAGAACCGTCCGTCAAAAACTGCGGCCAGTTCCCGGGCCTTTTCCATGGCCGCCTCCATCTGTCCGCCGCCTGCCAGATAAGGGACAACGCCTTTCAGGCACCCGGAAAGGGCGATCAGGCCGGGATGGTATTCCTTCAGCAGCTCCATGTCCACGCGGGGGTGGTAATAGAACCCCTCCAGGTGACCCAGGGTCACCAGGGCGCTCAGGTTCTTGTATCCCTGCTTGTTCATGACCAGGAGGGTCAGATGGTGGGCTGTCGGACCCCCGCCCGGCGACGGCGACCGGTCCCGCCGGTCTCCGGGGGCCACGTACACCTCGCACCCGATGATCGGCTTGATCCCTGCCTTCTTTGCCTGATCGTAGAACTGAACCACCCCGAACATATTGCCGTGATCCGTAATGGCAACGCTCTCCATCCCCAGACCGCGGGCCTTATCCAGCATCCGATCGATACGGATGGCCCCGTCCAGGAGGCTGTATTCCGTATGCACATGAAGGTGCACAAATGGTGCGTCAGTCACGATGTTGCCTTTCTTGATGCTGGATGTTGGATACGGGATGCTTTTTCGTAGCCGATGGCAATCTGTCAGGTTATGAAATTAACGCTATACCAATTGGATAAATTGCATCACAGGTTAGGCATCTCGCCTTTGTAGAGTCTTGCCATCGCCGAAAAGACCTTAAAACTTTCCGCGAACAGGGGGATAAATCCCCCTCTACCCCATCGTTTAAATAATCCAAATAACCGAATAATCAATTGCCTGAACGAACCGGCCATACGTAGTAACTGGAGTCCTTACAGTCGTAGACGACGTGCCCAAAAACCATGCTCACGCTCCACGCGTCGTCGGGATAGGGCTCATACGTAGTACTCGACCAGTAGTAGCTGGACTGCACGCCTGTAAAAGGATGACCAGCCGGCAACGCAGGAAAATTTTGGGTAGGATCTACCAGGCTGTGCAGTTCATTGATGTTGGGCAGTCGCCAGTCTCCGGGAGAAGATCCGTCACTGAGTCCGCATGAACCATCCCACAGATTATTTTTGCAGCAACTCAAGGCATTGGTCCAGGTCCGATCTCCAAAGCAATTTGCGTTCTTCAGCCAGATCAGTCCTGTCAGGTTGTCGGTCACCGTGCCATTCCCGTTATCCGTAAAACGGGTTCCCGTCCACCCGTACACCGTGTAGGAACCATAAACACCCTCACTTGGTGAGACCGACGGTAAGACACCGAGTTGATATTCCCCGTCCTGACCCGTACCCCTGCAATTTATTGAATTACCATCTACGTCCCAGCATTGGGTCCGCCCGGTCTTTGGTACCCTTGACGCGGTCTTGGGATCAGCTTTCATGTCCCCGAAGAACTTGTTTAAGATCACTACCTGACCCGGTTGCCATAAACAGTTGGTCGTGCACGATTCGACTGTCACTGTCGCTTGAGTAACACTGTTAAATTGCCAGGCTGCCGTCATGTCGGACTCTTCATTCAGGGGCCTCAGCAGGTACGTATTCGCCTGCGATGCTGACGCCGGTCCCCAGTAGGTTTCGCCACCAACGTATCCTGGATTAAGCACCGTCATGGACATGTGCTTCTCATTGTTAACCAGGTCTTCTTCAATCAAAAATATGTATCCAGGGGAAGCGGTGGTGGTCCAGGCGCCGTCACCTTCAGTCATAGCGCTAATGGGCAGTAACAACAGCACTGAAAGGGAAAACAATACGAGACCGGCAGGGAAGTTTAGCATCTTTCTTCTCACGATATCCTCCGACTTTTCTCTATCCTTCAAGCTGTCCCCTTTTCGCTTAAATAATCCTGCATAAACGGCATAGTCTTTCCCAATGAAATATCAAATCATTATAGCTGGAGGGGAGGATGTCAAGGTGATTTTTCGGCCTTGCTCAACGGGTGTCTCCACCATCGCGGCAAGCTGAAAGGCCGAAGTGGGGGTTCAAAAATGGTTCAGCCATTTCTCACCAGAAAACCGACCACCTGTTCCAGGTGATTGATGCTGCTGCATTCTCTGGCCAGGGAGCAGAAAGGGAGATAGCGCTTCATCTCTGAATCTCCGGTGCCCCAGAAGGGCGGGGACTCCGGGTTGAGCCAGATGACCCGCCTGGCCCTCCGATGGATCAGCCCGAGGATCGCTGTTTCGGGGGCCCCGTAATTGTTCCGCGCATCGCCTAAGATCAGGACCGTCGTCCTGCGGCTAACCCTCTCCATGCAATTCTCCTCGAAATCCCGGAATGCCTGGCCATAGTCGGTCCGGCCGAGAGACACCCCCAGGCCGGTCCCCTTCTGGAGTCGCATCACGGCCTCTTCAACCGGATACCCCTCAAATATTTGGGAAACCTCCACCATGTTGGAGCAGAAGACAAAGGATCGGATCTTGGCAATTTCCTCGTTGAGGCTGTATAGAAAAAGGAGCATGAACCGGGACACTGCTTCCACAGAGCGGCTGATGTCACACAGCACCACCATATCCGGCCGGTCGATCTTTTTTGCCTTCCAGCGCGGTTCAAAGATGAGCCCCTGAAAGGCGACATTTTCCCTGAGGGTCTTCTTCACGTCCAAAAGCCCCCGTCTGGCCCTCCTTTTCCTTCTGGAGTGGGTGTCATTGAGGGACTTTACCATCTTCTTGATGATCCGATGCATGCGTTCGTAATCCCGCTGTTCCAGATTGGAAAGCTTCATGTCCCGCAGGTATCTCTCCATGATCGCGTCCCGGGCCGATGGCGCATACAAGGCGTACTGCTGCTCCACAAAATCCCTCACCTGGTCAAATAGAAACTCCTTGCCTGCCCGCAACGCCATTGCCTTCTGCTGAGAAGGGTCCCCATCCTCCCTGACAAGCCGCACCATGTCCCCATCCAGACCTTCCAGACCCATTCCCCGCAGGATCCTCTGTATATAGAGGCTCTTCTGGGTGAAAAAGAAGATGTCCGTGATTGCTGCCTTCTCTGCGGCCTCCCGCATGGCCATGGACAGACCCGCAACGTCACCGGACAGGAGCATCCTGGAAAGCGGCGAATCCGTAGCATCCAGGGCCGCGTCAGAGAACAGGGGTGGTGTTGCACCGGGAGCAAAGAACCCGTCCAGGGAAAAAAAGCGGTCAAAACAGTCCAGCAAAATCTCCTTTTCAGTCCGGGATTTGGCCAAAGCCACTGACAGCGCGTCCCGCAGGATCCCCCTGTCCTGAAAGCCCACAAGCGCGGCCGCCCGCAGGGCATCCATGGTCTCAGAGGGCGATATCCGCACCCCGGACCCCCTCAGGGCAACGATCAGGTCGCACAGGACCGATTCCATCCCTGTCTCGCCTCCGATCTAACGAGTGCCCATCCATAAATGGCTATTTTCCGCAATCTCTGCGTCAGATTCGGATTTTAATCCTCGAAATACTTCAATGTATTCCTGTGGTTAAAACCCTCATCTTTCTTGACCTTGCAAAAACTATCTCATTTCTGGATTGACACTAACGAATGGCCTTCTCCGCCATCTGATATAGACATCCCTTCACCACCTCGATGTCCGCTTCAAATTTCAAGATGATATTGAGGGTATCTTTGATCAGATCCGGGCTCAGGTCCCGTGCATTGAGGATCATCAGGACCCTGGCCCAGTCAATGGTTTCACTGACAGAAGGGACCTTTTTCAGATCCAGTTCCCGGACCTGCTGGACAAAAGCAACCAACTGGGTCCTGAGGCGCTCCGGCACGCCCGGGGCGCGGACCCGTATGATCTCCCGCTCCAGTCTGGCATCGGGGAACGGGATATAAAGGTGAAGGCACCGCCGCTTGAGTGCCTCGCTCATCTCCCGGGTATTGTTGCTGGTGAGAAACACATAGGGCCTGGACACAGCCTGAATCGTCCCCAGTTCCGGGACAGAGATCTGGAAATCCGACAGGATCTCTAACAGAAAAGCCTCAAACTCCTGGTCCGATTTATCCACCTCGTCCACCAGCAATACAGCCCCCTTTTTCTGCTGAAGGGCCTGGAGGAGCGGCCGGGGCGCCAGAAAATGGGTGGAAAAGAAGATATCGTCATACTGGTGCACCCTGGCCACGGCATCGGCCAGCCCCTCCGCCCCCTCAAGGAGGTCGTTCAGTTTATCCTTGAGAATCTGGGTATAGAGCAGCTGCTTTCCATATTTCCACTCGTACAGGGCCTTGGATTCGTCCAGCCCCTCATAGCACTGAAGCCGGATCAGAGGCATGTCGGCATATGCGGCGGCGGCCTTGGCAAGCTCTGTTTTCCCGACGCCTGCAGGCCCTTCCACGAGGACCGGCTTTTGCAGGTGATGCGCCAGATAGAGGGTCGTGGCGATCTGCGGGCTGCAGACGTATCCGGTGTCTTCAAACCCCTTCCGGATGTCTTCAACCGCCTCGAATCTCCGTTCAATACCCAATTCCATATAAAGCCTCCCGCCGGCCCGCCGATGGCTGCCGGTTTCTCTGTTCATGCGTACGGCAAATCAATTGCAAAATCAATTTGTTCGCTGACTGTTGATGGTCCCGTAAGAAATTGAGAAACGGCGTTGTTGAATCGTTCCGAGGTCCATATCTGAAAGAGTATACCAGATTCAGACAGAGGCTTCAAACAGAAGGGGGGCGGAATCCCGTGTTCTCAACCACTGATGAAACCCCTGGACCCCGTTTTTCAACTGGGTGACGCTTTTTACGAGACCATCAGGAGGATGTTCGGCACAAAATATTCTTGACCTATAAATGTTATTCTAATATACAGATGAAAGAAAGAGCGCCGAGGCATCCCTCGAAAAATACGGCCACCCGTTCGGTCTTCACCTCTGCGCCCCGGTGGACAGCCTGTACCTGACAGGGACCACTTCCGGAACCACAGGAACTCCCACATTCAGTTATACATTTACTGAAAAAGATATCCATTTCATCGGCCGGCACTTGGGTCATCGGCTCTCCCTGGCAGGCATCGGCAAAGGAGACCGGGTCGTCTTCTTTTTTGCGCTCGGCATCTATGCCACCACCATGACCCTTTGGGGACTCAGGGGTTTGGGGGCTCTTCCCATCGACATCGACGCAAGGGCAGGGACCGATCTCCTCCTCCGGTTCATTGAACTGACCCGTCCCACCTACCTGGCATGCACCCCATCCCTGGCCGAGTTCCTGATAGAAAAATCTCCCAGAGTCCTCAACAGGCCGGTGGGGGCGTTCGGGCTCAAAGGGGTGCTGACAACCGGAGAGGTCGGCATCGCCATTCCCGAGATAAAGGACCGCCTCGAATCGGCCTACGGGTGCCGGGCCTGGGACTACTGGTCCCCATGCGGCAATTGCATGGGCATCTCCTGCGATTCGAATGAATATCACGGACTCCATGCCGTATGTCCGGATGTCTGCACGAGTTATGACGACCTTGTCGACCCTATCACCAAAAACCCCGTTGATCCGGATGTGGACGGGGCAGTGGGCGAAATGGTCATTACGTCGCTTGAGCGGGAGGCCTGTCCCGCGGTCAAATATGCCTACGGAGACGTGGTCCAGATTTTCACCAGGGAGTGCCCGGGTTGCGGGTTCAAGGGGAAGCGGGCCAAGCTCATCGGCCGTGCCGACGACATGCTCATAGTGAAGGGGGTCAACGTGTACCCCGTTGCAATCAAAGACATCATTGCAGGGTTTGCACCCGAGGTAACCGGAGAGATGCGCATTGTCCTGAAGGCGAAACCCCCGAGGGTGGTTCCACCTCTTCACATAAAGATCGAACATGCAAAAGGCATCAGCATGGCGGACCTGCCCCATATGGAAAAACGGATCGCTGCGGCACTTCACGACAGTATAAAGATAAGACCCAGCATCGAGCTCGTACCCGAGGGCACACTGCCAAGAGAAACGCGAAAAACACCGCTCTTTGAAAAACTCTATGATTAGGAGTTCAGCAAGTTCAGCCAAACGAACCAGGTTATGCAGCCGGGGTGGGATATCTTTAATTACACGACAGATATGCGCTTTGAGGACTTTCTCCAGAGCAAGGTGGGCGTAAAATAGGCCGTGACGGATACGATTCCGGTGTACCAGGTCACGTCCGACGGTCATGTCTTCTTCGGCACTTCCGCGCCAGAAAGCGATTTGCTTGTCGATATCAATCATGGGGAACCGCATTTCTCACAGACCATCGTCATTTCCACGAAGCCAAGTGAGGAGTGCAGGCCAGCATTGCTGATAATTCCCACGGTTGGTTCATAAAACAGAGGAAAGCATGATTTTTCTTTGTCTTTATAACGTTTTATAGTAAGCTCAAAAGCGAAAAAGCCACGCGGAGTGAAACGATATGATGAAGAAAACCGCCTATCTCATGGACAATCCTGAAGAAGCGATTCGGCTCGACATGAAGACCGACCCCGAGGCGGTGAGGAGGCAGGCACAGATCTGCGGTATCGCTGCCGGAGCAAGGGTTATGGATGCCGGCTGCGGGTCCGGAAAGACCACCGCTGTTCTCTTCGATATGATCCAGCCTGGCGGGAGCATCGTGGGCGTAGACTTCGCCGAGGACCGACTCCACTTCGCGCAAAACAACTATGGGGGGAAGCCGGGCATCGAATTCCGCCTCATGGACCTGAGGGCACCTTTGGACGGCCTGGGTCAGTTCGATTTCATCTGGGTGCGCTTTGTCCTGGAACACTACCGGGAAGGCGCACAGGACATCATCACTGCTGTCTCCGGCAGTCTCGCCCCGGAAGGAACCCTGTGCCTCCTGGACCTCGATTACAACTGCCTGAGCCACTATCCCATCAAGCCCGAAATGGAGGTGGCGCTCCAGGCCATCATGCACAAAATGATGCACGCTTACAATTTCGACCCCTACATCGGCAGAAAGCTCTACACCTACCTCTACGATCAGGCCTTCAGGGACATCAAGGTGAACATGACCCCGCACCACCTGATCTATGGCCACCTCAGGGACAGTGACGACTTCAATTGGATCAAGAAGATCGAGATGGCATCGGCAAAAGCACCGGAAAACTTCGAGGCCTATCCCGGAGGCTGCGAGGGTTTCCTGGAGGACTTCACCGCATTTTTCCACGATCCGAGGCGGTTCACCTACACGCCGCTGATGATCTGCACCGGGAAGAAACCACGAGCCGAGAAGGCGATAAAGGAATAGGAGGCATATGGCGCTGGACTACGAACAGTGGAAGCAGGAACATGCGATGCTGCTGGCAACTTTCCCGCAAAAAACCGTGTTCATGCTGTTCACCGGGGGCAAAGACAGTTCCGTCATCCTTTGGCTGCTCCTGAAGGCATCCCGGGAATTCGGATTTTCCTTTGAGACGAGCACGGGACGGTATCCGTTGCATGTGTTTCCCGATGCGGAGGTGGAAAAACTCGATACCTACTGGCGCCGTCACGGTGTGAAGATCACGTGGCACGAAGTCGACGCCTCGGACAATCTCCTGTCGGAGGCACATCTCCGGGGAGAGAATCCCTGCCGGCTGTGCCAGAGCGCAAAACGCGCTCGACTCTTCAGCCACCTGACAGCCCTTGACGACAAACTCAAGGATATTGTCCTGATTTTGAGTTTTTCCCTGTGGGACCTCGTGAGCTACTCGATCGAGTACCTGGTGGAGGGAATCTACAGTAGCCGGAGCGCGGCAGGCCATGGAGACAGGATCTTGAGAACGTCGCAGCGGTTTTACACTGTGATTCAGCTCAGCGACGGGTTAACGGTCTTCAAGCCTCTGCTGAAGTATAACAATCAGGAAATTCTCCAGGTGGTGAAAGAGCAGGGAATTCCCCTCTCACAGGTGGAGTGCTCCTATAAGCGATACACCCCGAAGCGCATCCTGTTCGATTATTACCAGCAGGCCAATGCATTTTTTGACTATGATCAGGTCTTCAGCTATGTCAAAAGTTCCTTTCAAATCCAGGAACAGGTTGCTTCTCCCGGCATGAGCACACTTGAATTTATGAAGGCCATATTGTGAGGCGGTTGTCCTGTCGCCGAGAAGCCCCTGAAGCGGCGGCCGGACACAAAATTCTTTGCAGGAGGAGAACCACCTCTTCACCCGTCTGAAAACTGCTCAAAAATTTGGATAAACTCTTTCTCGCTCTCGAGAAAGGCCCGTACCACCATCGGATCAAAATGGCTTCCTTTCTCATTTTCAATGATGGATCTGGCAACATCATGCTGATAGGCATGTTTATATACCCTCTTGCTGACAAGCGCGTCATATACATCCGCCAATGCCACAATACGTGCTGAGATGGGTATTTCCTCGCCTTTCAGGCCATCCGGATATCCGGTCCCATCAAATTTTTCGTGGTGGGAACGGGCAATTTCAGCGCTCATACGCAGATAATCCGCCTTCGGGTATTTCTCCAGCGCCTCGTTAAGCGTATCAAACCCGATTTCGCTGTGCCTTTTCATCACTTCAAATTCCCTATCATCAAGCCTTCCGGGCTTAAGCAGGATATAGTCGGGAATACCTACTTTTCCAATATCATGAAGTGGACTCGTCAGGAAAATATTATCCAGGAAAAGGCCGTCTATTTCTTCCATGCGGCTGTATGAGCCGGAGATGGATAGGGCTAACGTCTTGGAATAGTGTCTGATCCTTTCCAGGTGATGACCTGTTTCCAAATCGCGTGACTCAACCAGCCTGGCCAGAGAAAAAATAACAATATCTCTGGTCTCAAACCCCGATATCCGTTGCCCAGCCCTGATCCTTACAGCCAGTTCCTCCTTGATAAAGGGCTTTGTGATAAAATCATCCGCTCCCGCATCCATACCCATGACAAGGTCATTGATCTCTTCTCTCGAGGTTACCATGATCAGGTAGATGTACTGACTCCCCTCCGCTTCTCGGATCTTCCTGCAAAGCTCCAGTCCATCCATGCGCGGCATCATCCAGTCGGTTATCACCATTCTGGGTCTCTCTCTCTTCCAGATTTCCCAGGCCTCCATCCCATCATTGGCAACAAGCGTCTCATGCCCCAGACTCCTGACCAGCAGGTCCATCTTTTTCCGGCTTACAAGTTCATCATCGACGATTAGAATTTTCATGAAAGATGTCCCCTAAAAACCTGTTCCACTTGGTTACAGGGCGCCCTGCAATTCTTCCAAATCATTCAGCGCGTTTTCGAGCCTTTTGAGAACTTCCGCTCCACTCTCCAGTTTACCCGATTTCCCAATATGTTCCAGTTCAAATGCCATTCTCGAAAGCGCATCTGCTCTTAAATTTCCAGCGCCCCCCTTAATGGAATGGGCCTCCTTCCACACCCGATCGGCATCCCGGCTTAACAGGGCCTCCCGGATGATTCCAATCTGCTCTCTGACATTTTGAATAAACCCGGCCAAAACCTCCATCAGAAGTTTTTTATCGCCCTCGAATTCATTCAAGGCCTTCTCAAAATCTATGGGACGACTTTCACCGGATCGATAGTGGTCAGTGCGCCCAAAAAGCCCCGATTCACAGGGCGTCACCGTTTCGCCCTGTGCGGCGCTCGGGAGCATCGAGGTTTCGGCATAAGCGTCCCCGCTCGCACGGGTCCATTTGTCCACCATGGCCAGAAAATGTCTGCCCGTAAACGGTTTTGTGATGTAATCGTCCATTCCGGCTTTCAGGCATTCCTTCCTGTAGCCTTCCACGGCGTGTCCTGTCATGGCAATGATGGGAACCCTCTCTACGGATGATTGGCGATCTGTGCCTGACGATGGGTCAGGCGGATTGCCATATGTGGGTTGCCCATGATCGGATGCCCCCTGACCAGGTTCGGTTTGCCGCCGCTGGCTTTCCAATTTCCGGATCTCACGGGTAGCTTCATACCCATCCATAAGAGGCATTTGAATGTCCATCAGGACAAGGTGATATTTGTTTTTTCTAAAAAGATCCAATCCCTTAAGGCCATTCTCAGCCAGGTCCACATTGTATCCCGCCGCCTTCAAATGGCTCATGGCCACCTGCTGATTGGTTGGATAATCTTCCACCAGCAGTATGTGAAACGACTTTCTCTGCTTCTTTATCAGTCTAACCCCGGCATCGCCACTTTCATCCTTTTTGATCCGGGCAGCTTCTTCAAGCGGCTGTCTGCCGAATACCGCTGTAAACCAAAAACGGCTCCCCGCGCCGACTTCGCTTTGTACCCCGATTTCACCACCCATCATTTCCGCCAGCTGTTTTGATATCGTTGTTCCCAGACCCGTTCCCCCGTATTCCCTCGTGGTTGAACTGTCTGCCTGAGTGAAGCTCTCGAAAATGGTCTCCACTTTCTCTTCCGGTATCCCGATACCTGTATCGGTAACGGAAAAACGGAGCTTGACACGCCCGCCAAGAACTTCGATCAGCTTAACATCGATGCGTATCTCACCTCTGTGTGTGAATTTAAGGGCATTGGACACAAGGTTTGTCAATATCTGCCTCAACCTCCCCGGATCGCCCGTGATATTCGACGGGACTTCCGGCGACAGAGAAGCCTTGATTTTTAGTCCTTTTTGCCCGGCCCTGTGTTCAAAGCTGTTCACCAGATCATTGACCATACCCGCTAAGTCGAATGAAATCTCCTCCAGTTCAAGCATTTCCGCCTCGATCTTTGAAAAATCGAGGATATCGTTAATAATACCCAACAAGACGTTGGATTCGGTCTGGAGCGTCTGCAGTATTTTACGTTGATTGCTGTCCATGTCCGTCGCCATGGCTAACTCAGCCATGCCGATAATACCATTCAAGGGGGTCCTTATCTCGTGACTCATGTTGGCCAAAAACCTGCTCTTAGCCCTGCTTGCAGCCTCAGCCGCCAGTTTGGCACGACGCATTTCCTCCGTCTGCTTTTTTTCGGTTATATCCCTTGCGACACCCCGGAATCCGACCGGCTTGTCCTCCTGATCCTTCATCAAGTAGGCAGAGATCTCGAGAGTCCTTTTTTCTCCGTCTTTTCGAATGATCTGGTAATCCATTATGGTTGCGGGTCTTCCGGTTCGAAAGATTTCATTGAATACCTTAAACATCATTGCAGCGGTTTCGGGGGCAGTGTACTCCCTGTTGTTCATATTGAGCAACTCATCTGGAGCATACCCGATGATCTTGCTAACCGAATCATTGATGAAAGTGATATTTCCGGACAGATCGACCTCGAAGTAGCCCTCTTCGATGCTTTCAAGTATGGTCCGGTACTTCTCCTCGCTGGCCTGAAGTTTTTGAAAAGAGATAGCGTTAGCCATACTAATGGCCGCTTGAGAGGCAACACTCATCAAAAGATTCATATCGCTGGTGGTGAAGGTTCTTTTTGACCGGATATTGTCCACGATGATGATGCCCAGGGACTCATGTTCGTACAGGATAGGTACGCAGATGAATGACTGCGTACGCATCTGCCTGACAAACTCCCTGCTTCTTTCAGAAAGATCTTTCTCTATCTCAGAAATGTCATTGACCAGAAGGGCCTTTTGCTTTTTAAAGGCCTCCACGGCAGGTCCCCGCGACCTGGGGTTGTCCAGATGAAACCCCGTGGTGCTCAACACCTCTTCCATTTCAGATTCGTATCCGTAACCACCCCTGTAAATCAGTCGTGCCTTTTGTTTGTCCGGGGTCATGATCATACCGCGATCAAAGTCGAGGCGCTTCTGCATGACGCGAACAACCGTCTTGATGAGCTCATCGATATCCAGGATTGAAGAGATGGCCTGTCCGATCTCCTGAACAAAGATGGCGTTGTTATAACGAATATTTGTCTCCTCCAACAGATCTTTGGCTGCATCTCCCTGGGTCTTCACTGTACGGATCAGTTCTTTTTTCTCAATATACTGACAGAAAAAAGCAAACGAAACCGTTACAAGACCCCCAATCAGGACAAAGAGCGCCCATGTCTTAAGCTGCAGGAGAAAGAAAAGTGCGAGAGACGCGGTCACTCCAAGCAGGAAAGCATAATTCCTGACCTGCTTCCATCTGTGTGCAGGGCTGCTCTCCCAGCTGACGACATAATGACATCGGGGATCTCCTCTGTGAAAACAAGATGGGTGTTCCACCTTGGCAGGCTTTTTATGGAGGAATTCGGCGATCGCTTCAAAAAAACCCATCCGGTTGTTGCACTGGTGGGGTTTTTCATCCACGCCCGGTTTAGGCGTGACAAAAATCTCAACCTTATTGGACTTGAGCTTCCTTGCCTGGACGTCAGCCCCCCGGCTCAAAAGAGGGTATAGTTTCCCCATCAGCAAATAGATGGATGTCAGGTTCAATAAGCCCAGGGTATACTGTTTGGTGGCCCCCAGGCCTTCAGCAGAGGCTGAGAAGCGTCCGGCCTCTCTGGCAATATTTGGATTTCCTGTTCGCGACAGCGCGCTTTCATAAAAGCGGTCGACCTGGATTTGGGTGAACCAGTGGGCCCCGTCCCTTATTTCAGATGCGGTCATTCCCGCCTGGGCCAGTATAGAATCAATTGCCAAGTCAGGGTAGTTTTTCCGCAGATATTCACTGTAAGTCCTGATAATCCTGCTGTTATATAGGGGTTGATGGTTCATGAAAGGGCCGCTTACCAATCCTTAATCCTGAATTTTCTTTTCATATATTGAACAAACTGGTCGACAAAACGGGCATCATAGATCCACAATTGATAATGCTTTTCAAAAGGGATATCCTTCTCCTCAACGTGGTCGGACGGGAAAAACAGCAGGGATACTTTTTCCATCCGGTGCGCTTTGAGCAGCTGACCGATGGCTGTTGATAAAATATTCCAGGACACATTTTCCGGATTGATCAGCAATACCTGAATGCCGTTGAGCAATTCGGAAAGATTGAACCCGAAATCGGATTGATTGACAATCATGACAGCCGCAAGCTCTCCCTCATATTCGAGCGAATATGCCCTCCATTTCCTCAAAAACCCGAGCCGTCCATATGCTTCCTCAAAGGATTTCTCGCTATGGCTTTTCTGAGCAATGCCGAGGGCATCCATAAAGAGCCCGCCCGAACGCTCGCGGTAAAACAGATTCAGTTCCCACAGATTGATTTCCGAGGCCTCCCTGAGGACCCACCCATTCGGGAGTTTGGTTGTTAGTGAGATGGCCGCGTAGGGCAGATAGCAAAAAAGATCCATGGAGCAGACCCCTATATTCTCCCGGGACCTGGCAAATCCGCCGAACACCCTGTCCGGGAACTTGTTTTCAGGGCGGAAGTAAACCATCATATAATCTATTTTGGTGGAAGGAAGACGATGCATATCATTCAGGTAAAGGACGATTTGTTTCAACACCGCAAAACCGGCCCGCCTCCCCTCCAGGTTCCTTGCGGCATGATGATGAATCATCCAGGCACGGTCATAGGCCCTCACCATTGAAATATGGGCGAAAAGACGTCCGTTTTTCTGGTAAACAAAGTGCCTGGCAATCTCGGGGTTGTTGGTGTAAAGCCTCTGATAGGTTTTCTTGAACGTCTCCTTTTGAGACTGGATAAAACCGTACTTCTTGGGATAAATAAAGCCTGTTTCGAAAAAGAACTCCCACAGTGCATCCATGTCCACCTTGTTGGAAACACGGGAATAAGGATCTATCGAATTCGCCAGGATATGGACGAGACGGGTGTAAGAATCGATATCCATGTCGAGGATGGCAAAGCCTGAGCGAACGCCTTTGTCTGGTTCCTCCAGGCGATATACGACCTGGGCGGAACATCCTATTCTCAGGGCCCCGGCAAATTCAATGGTCAGGTCCGGGATGATCATCCCCCGTATAAGAAGACCCTCATCCAGCTTTTCATACACGGAAAAGCCTGAAGTCGAGATATCCGAAATCTCAAATTCAACAACCTTCCCAAAGAAGGGGTGGATGAAATTGACAACAGGCGTCGTAAAGATACTTTCCGCCGGATTTCTGGGCTGCTTCCTGTCAGACCGTTTCGCCTGATCATCGCAAGGTGTCAGCACAATCTCTGTGAAGTATGGACTTTCATGATAACGGATACAGGAACAGAGCCCTGAAAACAAAAGATGCCCCTCTCTTCTTAAATGCAACAAGGTCAGTATACCCATGTGTGACCAGTCAACGGCTCCGGAAGGCTTGGCGGGCATACGGATACGGAATCCTTTGGGGCTGAAATCAAGCAGTTTTCCCTTTATTAAGCGCCCTCCCTTTACCAGATCGGCATCCACGCCCGAGCAAAGATGCCGTCTTGTCTGACGCTGGTCGACAGCGAAACTTTCTTGAGGCAACTGGACGGAGAAATCATTATTCCCCACCCTTTGTAAGACGGCCGGAACAAATATCACGGACTGGCAATCATCGATAATAAGGTTGAGGAATTCATATTTCGAAAGATCGGTCCCGGTGAAGTTTTCGTCTGTAAAGCGGCAGGTCAGCTCGCTGCCGAGACACGGCTTTGGTTTGACGCTTAAAAGCACGCTCGCATCATGTTTGGGGTGTCTCAGCTGCACGTAAAGATCTCCATCCATAAAATGAATGTGATTGAGTAGATTTGTCAGAGATGGTTTATCAACCAGCTTGGCGCCTTCAAATGAGTCCGCCAGGTTTTCATGGCGGAAAAAACGGAGTGCGGGTGTGGCTCGTTCTGTAACAGTCTCAACCAGCCCTGTATTTTCCGCAAGGGTCGTTTTCTCTTCCACTTCAACGTGGGTTGAGGGTTCCTGAACATCGTCTTGCCTAACAGGCATCGTGATCGCCTCACCGCTCTCCATTCTATCGCTCCTAATTTAAGCTTAACATTCTTATCCGGTCGCTTCTTGATGAATCGGCAAAAAGCCGTAAACACGCAATTCAAGATCAAAGACTTCAACAGGTTACCCCAGACAGAGAGGCGCTTTCGACCTTTTTGGGAAACCCTCTGTCTTTGGAGGACCAGGACTGTTGCGCATGTCAACCGTGTTACACTTTCTAAACGGCTGTTGCATGTGGCAGCCTCGATCCTGAAAAAAGGACATGATGATATGATCCTTTTTAGAAATTTTAATTCAGTAAGTCATATTTTACAAGAACAATGGCAAAATAGTCAAGCTAAAACTGATAGACCCGCAAAAGGTCAAATTCAATATGTCGATGAAATCTAAACTGTTGGCGCCTGGCTTTCTGGATTCGCGATAGCCGGAAGACAAAACCAGCAATGTTCAACAAAAGACAAGTGTTGCAGGACAAGACCTCCAAAAACGTTATTTTTAAGATACCCCCCCCAAAATATACACGGTATCTCAAATCCTAAACAGGAAAACTCATTTTTTGCTTGACACAAACGCTTCACCGCCTATAATCGTTTCTTTCGGATTCTAAAATTGGTCTTGAACAAACAGAAATTGAGAGAAGGTCCATGGTATTTTGGCGGGTTCCGTTCGATTCGAAAGAAATTCAGATTACCACGGGTATTGTCTATATCCTGGAAGATCGGTGCAAGGGGTGCGGCTACTGCATTGAATTCTGCCCGCGCCATGTCCTCGAATTTTCCACCCGGTTCAACGCCAAAGGCTACCATCCTCCGGCCGTCAGGAAACCGGACGATTGCGTGAACTGCCATTTCTGTGAAATCATCTGTCCTGAGTTTGCCATCTATTCGATTGAAGCCGACTTGAATCACCACGACCCCTCAGAAACGGAGATGCCATGAGACCCGCAGTGCTTACAGGCGAGCATTTTATGACCGGGGATGTGGCCTGTGCCGAGGGGGCCGTTGCTGCGGGTTGCCGTTTTTTTGGCGGTTACCCGATTACCCCTGCCACAGAGGTTGCCGAGCATATCTCGTCAAGGCTTCCGGAGGTCGGGGGAACGTTTATCCAGATGGAAGACGAGATTGCGGCCATCGCCTCTGTTATCGGGGCCTCTTGTGCAGGCGTCAAGAGCATGACCGCCACCTCCGGTCCCGGTTTCAGCCTGATGATGGAAAATCTGGGCCTGGCGATCTGCACGGAAACCCCGTGTGTCCTGGTCAATGTGCAACGGGCAGGCCCTTCCACAGGTCTTCCCACCCAGGGCGCACAGGGAGATATGATGCAGGCCAGATGGGGCTCTCATGGCCATTATGAGATCATTGCCCTGGCGCCTTCGTCGCCCCAGGAGATCTTTTATCAGACCATCGACGCCTTCAACCTGAGTGAAACCTATCGGGTGCCGGTCCTCATCATGACCGATGAAATGATCGGCCACCTGAGCGAGAGGGTGGTCATCCCCGAAGCCAAGACCATCAAAACGGTTACAAGACCCCGGCCAAAAGGGAGAAAGGACCGTTTCAATCCTTTCGAGCCGGGCCCCAACGGCGTGGCGCCCATGGCCTCTGCCGGCGAGGGGTATCATATCCATGTGACGGGTCTGACCCATGACGATCGCGGCTACCCCGTAATGACCGTTGAGGCCCAGGAATGGATGATGGCCCAGCTCGTTGGGAAGATACGGCGAAATCTCGACGACATCATACGGACCGAGGCCTACCGGCTGGACGATGCAGACATTGTGATCGTGTCATATGGGGTCTCCGCGCGAACCAGCCTGGCGGCCGTGGACGAGGCGCGGGCTATGAAGATCAAGGCGGGACTGCTTCGGCTCATCACCGTATGGCCCTTCCCTGAAAATCAGATACGGGAACTGGCAAAAAAAGTCAGGGGGTTCATCACCGTGGAGCTCAATTTAGGCCAGATTCACCTTGAAGTGGAGCGGTGTGCTGCCGGCAGGGTTCCAAGCACCCTGGTGGGTCACCCGGGGGGCACCATTATTCCACCCGAGCGGGTCATAGAGGCCCTGAAGGCGTTCGAGTAGGGAAGCCGATGAACCAGAGCAAAAGACAGGTCAAACACCCTTTGGATGATCTCCTCAGGACCGACCGTATTCCCCATATCTGGTGTCCGGGGTGCGGTATCGGTACGGCATTTTCCGCCTGCCTGACCGCCATGAAGGAAAGCGGCATCGACCTCGAAAAAACGGTCATGGTCTCGGGGATCGGCTGCTCGGGCAGGGGGGCCGGCTATATCAAGCTGGATTCTTATCATACCACCCATGGGAGGGCCATCCCTTTCGCCACCGGCATGAAGCTGGCCAACCCGGAACTCAACATTGTGGTGTTCAGCGGGGACGGAGACCTCTTTGCCATCGGCGGCAACCATTTTATCCACGCGGCGCGGCGCAATGTGGACCTCACGGTGGTGTGCGTCAACAATTTTAATTATGGCATGACAGGGGGGCAGGTGGCAGCCACGACGCCCTTGACGGCCAGAACAACGACGACGCCTGCCGGCAATCCGGATGCGCCGTTTAACCTCCCCCTCCTCGCCTATGCGTCCGGCGCCGCCTACGTGGCCAGGTGGACGATTCTTCATGCCCGTGATCTCATGGAGTCGATCGAGGAGGCCATTTTAAACAGGGGGTTTTCCTTCATCGAGGTCCTTTCCCCCTGTCCGGTCAATTACGGCCGGAGAAACAAAGAAAAGGCCATAGATTCCATGAAGATCTACCAGGAGCGGACCATCATCAGAAATGATGCGAGGCCGTGGGAACTGGATATTGATTTCGACAAAGGGGTCATCCTGGGCAAATTCATTGAAACAGAACGTCCCACTTGCACAGATAGATATGACGCCATATGCCGGCCCAAGGAACTCTTGGAGGAAGAGAGGGGTCCCAAGCAATGACGCAAGACAGGAGAGGTGCCCAAAGGCAGGAGATCGTTTTTACAGGCTTTGGCGGCCAGGGGATCGTTCTGGCAGGCCGCATCCTCGGCAAGGCCGCTGTCATCGGAGACCATCGTCACAGCACCCTGGTCCAGGCCTATGGGCCTGAGGCCAGGGGCGGGGCGTGCAGCGCCCAGGTGATCATCGCCGATCAGTCGATCCATTACCCGTATGTGAGGAGACCGGATGTTCTGGTCTGCATGTCCCAGGCCGGATTTGACAAATTCATAGACCAGATGAAGGAAGGCGGACTGCTTTTGATAGACAGGGACCTGGTTCAGCCGAAGGGGTTTTCCGGAGAATTTTTTTCGATTCCCTCCTCCCGAATGGCAGAAGAACTGGGAAGGATCATGATGGCAAATATCATCATACTGGGATTTTTTACCGCCATTACGGGTGCTGTCTCTATGGATGCTGCCCGCGATGCGGTGATGGCGTCCGTGCCCAAAGGAACTGAGGAAATGAACGCAATCGCCTTTAACAAAGGCTGTGATTATGGACTGGCCGTGCTCAAGGGGCGGGAAAAAAAGGCCAGGGGAAAGGCAGGAGCCTGAACATGACGCGCCCCAAAGACCGCCTGCACAGGGTCATTGTCATCGGCGCCACACCCGCCGGGATAGCGGCCGCCAGCAAATTGGGGGAACTGGGGATTCCCGTCATCCTGGTGGACGCTGATCCTGATCTGGACCAGAAGCTGGCCGATGAAGAATGGCGATTGCCTTCCGGCGTACCCTTGAATTTTGCATACCGTCCCGGACTCATCCGGATCCTTAGAAATCCCCGCATCCGCTGCGTGCTTCCGGCCCGGGTCCTTTCGCTCAAACATACCCCCCAGGGGTTCCGCGCCAAAATCAGGACGTCCCGGACATATATCGATCCGGACCAGTGTGTCCTGTGCGGTCGGTGCACCGAGGTGTGCCCTGTTTCTCTTCCAGAAGGGGGAAAACCGATACGTTTTGCCGGGAGACTCGCCATTCCGGGAAGGCCGGTCATCTTCAAGAGCCGTCAGCCCCTCTGCCAGGCCGACTGCCCACTGGGCGTCAATGCCCAGGCCTATATCGCCCTCGCCAGGGTCGGCCGGTTTCAGGAGGCCCTCGATGTGGTCAGAAGGGACAATGTCCTGCCCGGCATATGCGGAAGGGTTTGCACCCATCCCTGCGAAGCGGTCTGCCGACGGGGCGAACTGGATGAACCTCTTGCCATCAGAGACATCAAACGCTTTGTGGCGGATTACGAGAAGGATCATCCACCCCAAACATGGCGGATGATGTCGGGTGCGTCACCGAGTCCGGAGACGCCGAAGAGAGCCGAGAGGATCGCTGTGGTTGGATCGGGACCGGCCGGATTGGCGGCGGCCGCCGATCTGGCCCGGCTCGGGTACCGGGTCACGGTCTTTGAAAAAGAAGCAGAGGCAGGCGGCCTGCTCCGATACGGGATCGGTCCTCATCGACTCCCGAGGGACGTCCTCGATTACGACCTGGAATTTATCAGAAAGTCCGGGGTTGAGATTGTGACGTCTCACGGGGTGGATCTCGCCCAATCGCTGAGCCGGCTGAGAGACGATTTTGACGCCGTGATACTGACCATGGGTTCCTGGAGCGACAGAAAGCTCGGGGTGCCGGGCGAGGACCTGGAAGAGGTTGAAGGATGTCTCTCTGTCCTGAACCGGCTCTACCGCGAGGGGGGTGAAAAGCGGCTCGAAGCGACGTTGCAGAGCGAGACAAACGGAGAGGCGCTGGCTGTTATTGGCGACGGAAATGCCGCATTTGATACGGCCCGCGCCATGAGGCGCCTGGGCGCCCATGTGACCATCGTGTCCTGGTTCTCCGAAGACGCCATACCGGCTGACAGAGAAGAGATCAAGCAGGCAAAGGAAGAAGGCATCGCCATCATCGATCAGACCCAGGTGACCGCCTTTTCCAGCCGGCATGGGAAGCTGAATCATCTGACCTGCCGGCCGACACAACCGGGCCCGCGGGATGCAGACGGAATCGCCTGGCCTGTTATTGTCCCCGGATCAGAACCCTTTGATCTTGAATTCTCCAGGGCTATTGTGGCCATCGGCCAGACAGGGTCCTTTCCCTCCGGGACCTCACTGGGTGTCAAAGGTGATCCATCCGGGCTTCGGACCACCTGGCACGGTTTCCTGCAGACAGATAAAACCGGGCAGACGACCCTTCCCCGCGTCTATGCGGCCGGCGATGCGGTCGCAGGCCCCTCCACCGTGGTCCAGGCCATGGCAGCCGGCCGGTCAGTAGCCCGTTCAGTCCATGCCGCCCTCAGCGGCGAAGTGATCCGCCTGAATGGCCTATCAAGACCTGAAGACCGGGAATATCCCCAGATCCCCGAAGACATACCGTCGCTTGCCCGGCCCACCATGCCCGAGAGACAGCCGGCCATCAGAAAGGACAACTTCTCAGAGGTCGCCCTGGGTCTGAGCGAATCCCAGGTCATATTGGAGGCTGAGCGCTGTCTCCAGTGCGGGGTCTGTTCCGAATGCCTCCTCTGCACTGAGGCCTGCGGACCCCTGAACGCCATCCATCACCGGGAAAAGACCGAAGAGAGTGTGGAGCATGCGGGGGTGGTCATTATCGCCGATCCGGAAGCAGCGCCCGCGGTCAAGGGAGAAGATGTGCTCAGGGCCTATGGGCCCAAGGCTGCCAAGTCGGATGTGACCGCCATGATCGTGCGCGGCTTTGCAGCTGCAGCTCATGCCATGGTCCTGCTGGGCGGGACCTCCCAGCGGCCAAGAGGCCGGGGCGTCTCTTTCCTGCCTCCGGATCCTGAATTATCCCCTGAGATCCGCATGGGTGTCTTTGTATGCCGGTGTAATGACACCTTCGGATGGCTGGAGGAGATGCATCCGTATGTGGAAGGTCTCACCCATAGAGAAGATATCGTCCATGCCGAGGTCATGCCGTCCGCCTGTGTTGCGGAAGGGACTGCAGGTATACTGCGGGCGATCCGTGAAAAGGGACTGACCCGGGTGGTCCTGGCCTCGTGCGTGTGCTGTCCCCTTGATTTTGTATGCAGCGCCTGCACTGATCAGCGCAGTCGGCTGAAGGACGCCCTCTTCCATGGGACAGGAATCAGCCGGGCCATGGTGGAGACTTGTAATCTGAGGGGCGAGGCCCTTCGCTATCTGGTGCATGACAGGAGTGCGGCCCTGAAGCGATTCACCGGTCTCATCGACCGGTCCGTCAGCAGGGCCAGGAGTCTGAGGCCCCTGCCGGCCCCCGTCAGGATATATAATTTCGCAACGGCTGTTATTGGTGAGTCTGAAGCAGCCGTCAGCAGCGCCATGACCCTGGCCTCTGCCGGGCTTGAGGTATTTCTGTTCGGGACCGGGGAAGAACCCTTGTCAATGGAACTGCCTCACCCGAACATCCACTGCTTCAAGGGATCCAGGGTCAACGGCATGAGCGGGAAACTGGGCGATTTTCAGATATTTCTGGAAACCAACGGCTTTTCCCAGGTGATGCAGGTCGGCGCCATCATCTTGGGGGACAAGGCAAGAAGACTGATCCCCTATATTCCCCAGGAAGGTCTCCCAAGCATTACCCTGCCACCTTCGATCCAGAAAAGTGACCTTTCGGGGATACCCTTTGCCTATCCCGGCTCCACACCCATTGCAGGGCTTTTCAAGGCCTATCACTCAGACATACCGGTGTCTCAACGGAGGGCCGGCGCTGCGGCCGCGGCTCTGGCTGCCGCGATCATGCCCCGGGGGCCGAGACAGAGCAAGGGATTCACCGTGGTCGTGGACGAAGACCGGTGCCGGGGGTGCGGCCGGTGCACCCGTATCTGCCCCTATCAGGCCGTGACGCTGCACAAAAACGGGGTAGGGGGATGGGTCGCCAGGGTGGACGAGGCGCTCTGCAAGGGATGTGGCAACTGCATCTCCATATGCCCCTCAAACGCCGCAGACAGTCCCTATCGGAACCAGGGATATCTGGAAGAGCTGCTGGGAGCGGTACTTGTCAGCTCCGGGGACGGCAATGAAGAATGAATGGTGAAGAAATGGAAATTGATGAAATCGTAAAAAGACACGACCTCTCGCCTAGCCGCCAGGCTCGCGAAGGTAATTTACTAAAATTAAAAGATATTTTCTTTTCTTTGCGAGAAAACATACTTTTTACGGGACCATCAAAATTGAAGATGAAAAGACTGAGCTTTGATTTTGAGGGGGGATGTGTGGATGCTGGATGCCGGATGGAGACAACCCTTGCGCCTTGCGCCTTGCGCCTCTTATTATTATGACCGATTTTAACATCATACTTTTCATGTGCAACTGGGGGCCTCATGCGGCCTATCAGAACCTTCAGGATACAGCCGCGCGAATCCCGGATGAAATCAAGATGGTACGCATCCCGTGCGTGGGAAGGATCAGCAAGGCCCTCCTGATCAGATCTTTTGAAATGGGAGCGCACGGGGTGGCACTGGTTGGGTGCCAGCCGGGCTCCTGCCGATATGGAACCGGTTCCTCCAATGCCCAGGACCACGTGGAAGATGCCCGGGGGATCCTGGAGTTGTTAGGCCTGGGAAAGGACCGGCTTCGTTTGGCCACCTTTCTGCCCGATCAACCGGAGCGTCTGCTGGAATTCCTTCAAGGCTTTTCAGCGGAAATACGGGAAATGGGACCCAGCCCCATCTCCCCTGCCAAAAAACAGACGCCGTTAGCCGAAGAAGGGGAAACGGTACGGAAGATCGTGTCGACCCACGATGTATACGCCTGTCAGGACTGCGGGAAGTGCTCATCTGCCTGCCCCTTGACCCTCGCAGGAAAACCCTTCTCTCCGAGGGGCATCGCCAGCGACGTGATTGCCGGGCACATCGATTCGCCTTCAGTGCAAAAGGACATCTGGTCCTGCCTGACCTGCGGGCTCTGTTATGACCGGTGCCCGTCGGCCGTAAACTTTGCAGCCTTTATCCGCGATCTCCGTCATTACCTGGCAAAAAGAAATTCCAACAACTTCGCAGCGCATGGTGGATTCTTTCACTCGCTGATGCGAACCATGACATCGGAAGAACTCCGGATAAGACATTGGGAATGGCTTCCCGGAGATATCCGCACGGATCAGGACAGCAAAACCCTCTTTTTCGGTGGATGCGCCCCCTATTTTGACATCTTCTTCAGGACCCATCTGGGCGTGCGGACACGCGACACGCTGGTGGACAGCCTCCGGCTGCTCAATTTCTTCGACATTCATCCGGCCCTGCTGAAGGATGAACGGTGCTGCGGTCACGACCTTCTCTGGTCCGGAGACAGGGAGAACTTCCTGAAACTGGCCCGGTTGAATGTCCGCGCCATTCACGATATGGGGATTGAAGAGGTCATAACGGCCTGCCCGGAATGTTATCGCACCCTTGCCAGGGATTATCCGCAACAGGGGATCGATATGGCGTTCACGGTGACGCACATCTTTGATCTGGTGGAAAAGGAGACCGACAAAGGGGCCGTGGTGTTCAAGAACCTGGCCCGGAAAGTGACCTTTCAGGATCCCTGCAGGCTAAGCCGTTTTGAAAACCGTCCGGACCTGCCGAGGAAGCTCATCCAGAGGCTCAATCCTGACGCCTTCGCGGAGATGGCGGATTATGGCGCCAGTGCCGTCTGCTGTGGCAACAGCGCCTGGATCGGGTGCGATGCATTCAGCAAGGCCCTGCAGGTCAAACGCATCCGCCAGGCCCATGATACGGGCAGCGATCTGTTGGTCACGGCCTGTCCCAAGTGCCAGATCCATCTCCGGTGCGCCATGGAAGATCCTTTCCTGGGCGAAGAGCTGCAGATGGATATGATGGATCTCACGAGCGTTCTGGCCAACACCATCGAATGGGAGTAGGGAGTTTATGAGGTAGAAATGGAAGGAAACGCACTGATTAAAGAAGCCGACCACACGGATGAAAAGGCACGCATCGGCGTCTACGTCTGCCATTGCGGCCTCAATATTGCGCAGACCGTGGATTGCCGGAAGGTGGCCGAGTCCGCCGCTGTTTTGGACGATGTGATTATCTCAAAAGATATCGGCTACGCCTGTTCAGAGCCCGGCCAGCAGCAGATCAAGGATGATATCCGTGAGTATGAACTGGACCGGGTGGTGGTGGCATCCTGTTCACCCAGGCTGCATGAACCCACATTCAGGCAGATGCTTCAGTCATGCGGTATCAATCCCTATCTCCTGGAAATGGCCAACCTTCGGGAGCAGTGCAGTTGGGTCCATATGAACGAGCCGGATGCGGCCACCCGAAAGGCCGAAGACCTGGTCAGGATGGCCGTGTCCCGAATCCGGCTCCTCCATCCCCTTCAGGAAGAAACCCTTCCTCTCACCAAGAGGACCCTGGTTATCGGGGGCGGGGTGGCAGGCATTCAGGCGGCCCTCGACCTGGCAGACAATGGATACGACGTGGTCCTGGTGGAAAAGCGGCCCACCATCGGCGGGGTGATGGCCCAGCTGGACAAGACCTTTCCCACCATGGACTGTTCCATCTGAATACTCGGACCGAAAATGACGGATGTCGGTCGACATCCCCGGATCACCCTCTACACCCTCAGCGAAGTTGTGGATGTCAAGGGCTATGTGGGCAACTTCGATGTCAGGATATTGAAGAAGGCCCGCTATGTGGATGAAAAGGAATGCACGGCATGCGGCGAATGCGCCAAGGTCTGCCCCGTGGTGCGGCCCGACGAGTTCAACCTGGGCCTTTCCTCCCGTCGTGCCGTTTTTTCCCCCTTTCCCCAGGCCGTTCCCTCGGCCTATGTCATCAATGTCAATGAGTGCCTCGGTCACAACCCCGTGGTGTGCGCCAAATGCGTGGAGGCCTGCGACAAGGGATGCATTGACTTTCACATGTCTGACGAGGAGATCGTGGAGAATGTGGGGTCCATCGTGGTCGCCACGGGCCTGGAGGTCTATGATCCCACAGAACTGGATGAATACGGATACACCCGGTTCCAAAATGTGGTCACAAGCCTTGAGTTCGAACGTCTCATCAATGCCGGAGGGCCGACCCTGGGAGACGTGCAGCGTCCCACAGACCGGCAAAGCCCGCGGTCCATCGGTTTTATTCAGTGCGTGGGCTCCCGATCCGCCAAAAAGGGGGGGAGCTACTGTTCGAATATATGCTGCATGAACACCGTAAAGGGCACCCTGATGCTCAAGGAGCATTATCCGGATATCGATATCAAGGTCTTCTACATCGACATCCGGGCCTTTGGGAAAGGGTTTGAAGAACTCTACACCCGAAGCAGACGGTTAGGTGTCCAATATGTCCGGGGCCTTCCCGGCACGGTTGAGGAACTCCCGGACAGGGGTCTCAGGGTATCGGTGGAAAACACGGCCACCGGAAAGCTCGAAACGCACCACCTGGACATGCTGGTGCTGGCCCTGGGAATTAAACCGGCCCCCGGCACCCAGCGGCTCCAGGAGATGCTGGGGCTTCAGCTGACCCCGGACGGGTTCTTCCTGGAGGCCCACCCCAAGCTTCAGCCGGTGGATGCCGCGACCCGGGGGATCTTCTACGCCGGATGTGCGGAAAGTCCAAAGGACATCAAGGAGAGCGTGACCCAGGCCTCGGCGGCGGCGGCACGGGCCATCCGCCTCATGCACAAGGGAGAAATTACCACCGAACCGATCACTTCCACGGTGGTGGCGGAGGCATGCAAGTCATGCGGAAAATGCGCGGAGGTCTGCCCCTATAACGCCATCAGCGTGGATGTCAAACGAAAAACACCGGCCGTGGTCAATACAGCCGCCTGTGCCGGCTGCGGGACCTGCGCGGCCGAGTGCGCCTTCGGCGCCATTGTCATGAACCATTTTACCGACGGCCAGATCCTGAATCAGGTCCATGCCCTTCTTGACCAGGACCCCAAAGAGAAGATCCTGGCCTTTGCCTGCAACTGGTGCTCCTATGCCGGAGCCGACTACGCAGGGGTGTCCAGGCTTCAGTACCCGCCCAATGTGCGCCTGATCCGGACCATGTGCTCCGGAAGGGTCGATGAGAAATTCATCTGGGAAGGGTTCAAGATGGGGGCCCCCGTGATCCTGGTGAGCGGGTGTCACATCGGCGACTGCCATTACATCGACGCCAATCACTGGACCGAAAAACGGGTCCGGAAAATCCATAAAAAGATGGACAAACTGGGGATCCGGCCGGAGCGGCTCCAGCTGGAATGGATCAGCGCTGCCGAGGGGCTTCGGTTTGCCGAGGTCATGAAAAGGATGGAGGCTCTCCGGGATGGGGTGTCGCTTGACGAGATCGTCGAGACCGTAGAAAAATTGAAAAGTGAGAAATGAATATTGAATAATTGGCAACCGGTTTCAGTGACTGGGTTCAGCCCCTCGATCCGGCAGGATCAGGTTTCGGTTGTCAGCTTACTCGGCCCTCGGGCGTCATTTACCAGGCACTCAATGGTCATTTACTGTATTGTCATGAAGCTGCTGTTCAATATTCATTATTCACTTCTCAATATTCACGCCTCCAATGTCCCCTGAGGAGCGCAAATCCCTGCTGAAAACCATATTCAGCGGCCGTATGCTCGTAGCCCTGGTCATGGGCTTTTCATGCGGGCTCCCCCTCCTGCTGACCATCACGGTCCTCCAGGCATGGATGAAAGAAGAAGGGGTCGACCTGACCGTGATCGGCATGATGGCCCTGGTGGGTCTTCCCTACACAGTCAAATTCCTGTGGGCCCCGTTTTTGGACCGCTACACCCTCCGTTTTCTGGGCCGGAGAAGAGGTTGGCTCCTGACGGCCCAGCTGGCCCTCGTCCCGGCCATTGGCGGTCTGGGGCTGACAGACCCTGCCGGCCATCCCTGGATGGTAGCCTTTGCCGCATTCCTGGTCACATTTTTCAGCGCGTCACAGGATATTGTGGTGGACGCGTACCGGCGGGAAGACCTGCCCGATGAGGAACTGGGTTTAGGCTCTTCACTCTATGTGAACGGATACCGCCTGGGGATGCTTCTGGCCTCGGGCGGCGGGTTGATCCTGGCGGACCACCTCTCCTTTTCCTCTGTCTACATGATCATGGCCGGCTGCATGCTCCCGGGCGCCGTGACGACCCTCATGGCCCCGGAACCGCCGCTCCCGCCCGGGACCCCCAGGCGCCTGCGGGAGGCGGTCATTGATCCCTTGACAGAATATTTCAGCAGACAGGGGGCCCTCTGGATGCTGGCCTTCATTCTTCTCTACAAGATCGGAGATACCATGGCCAGCGCCATGACCACCCCCTTCTATCTCGATATCGGATTCTCCAAGACCGAGATCGGGGCCGTGGTCAAGCTTTTCGGCTTCTGGGCCACAGTGGCGGGGAGCCTGGCAGGCGGGGTACTCATGATCCGGCTGGGGATCAACCGGTCCCTCTGGGTCTTCGGGTTTCTTCAGGCCGTATCAACGGCCGGGTTTGCCATCCTGGCCCGGATCGGGCACAGCGTGCCGCTTCTTTCAGGCGTCATCGCCTTTGAAAATCTGAGCGGCGGCATGGGAACCGCTGCCTATGTCGCCTTCATGGCCAGTATTACCAACAAGCGGTTTACGGCAACCCAGTACGCCCTCCTGAGCAGTCTCATGGGGGCGCCCAGGGTCCTGGCCTCAGCGCCTACCGGTTTCCTGGCAAAGCAGATGGGCTGGCAAGGCTTCTTTATCGCCTGTACCCTTATTGCCATACCCGGCATGCTGCTCCTGCTCAAATTCGCCCCCTGGCGCCCGCCCCCTCTGAACATGGACTGACCTGGCAGGACGTATTTGCGGAAAACCTGTGACTTGACACCCCTTCGATGGATCAACAAAGGCAGGAAATCAGATAGATCCAGCTGAAAGGCCTGGCGCGGAACGGCCACGGGGTCCCGGCTCATAATGACGGGTTCAAGGCCCATGTTGTTTTTGCCGGCGCGTATGGCAATGGCTTTTCAGGAGTGCATCAGGGATACAAATCATCCGCCACACGATCCAGCCCCAGTTCGATCAGTTTTTCCTTCCGGGGTTTCCCGGTCTCCCGGTCCCAGTGACTGACGGCATAGAATTCATCGAGCATCCTGTCCATGTCCGGTTCGATGCCGGCTGCGCCGCCTTCGGAAAGTGCCTTTCGGACAATGTCTGGAATCCGGTCGTCCTGAGGGGTAACTCCCAGCCTGTTGTTGATGGCGCGTTTTAGATTCAGGGACCGTTCGCCGAATGTCAGCAGGTCCATGGTCCTAAAATCCGTCCCCGTGATATGGCCCATGATCCGGGCAATCATGGAAGCGGGAAGGGGGGAGAACTGGCAGAGGGTGAAGCTGTTATACAGTTCACAAAACTGAAGCAGCTTTGCGGTCAGCGCCCCTTTCTGGCCGGGATCGTTCTTGTCGCTGAAGGTAATGCCCAGAGAAAGCCCCACGCTGTTCCCCGGCGCATCCAGGCTGTAAAAGCCGCCTTTCAGGTGGCAGGCCCCCCGGGGCCCGACAGCGTAGGCCAGGGCCGCGCCCTGGTAGGCACGGGGATCGTGCATGGGAAACTCGAGCCCCTTGACATGGGCGGCCATCTCCGGATCCGCCCCGAGTTCTGCGGCCATCTGTTTCACGCCTTTGGAGAGAATGACGCCGATCCCTTCCTGCCTGACAATCATCTGAACAAGCTTCAGGATGGTTTCCGCATCGCCCCAGTGGAGTTCCATGCCCGCGGTTTCCCGGGTAAGTATGCCCTGATCGTACAAATGCATTGCAAACGCGATGCAAACACCGGTGGAGATAGTATCGATGCCGTGTGCGTTACACAGGTGGTTGGCCATGACAATGGAATCGATATCAAAATTCATGCACAGCGGACCGAAGGCGGCCACCGTTTCATACTCCGGACCGTCCACCTGTTTGATCTCTTCAGAGAAATCCTTGATGACCCTGCCGCATCCGATGGGGCATCCGGCACATGCGTGACTGGACATTCGGTAGCGCTCCCGGAACGCCGGCCCATGGATCCTGGCCGCGGGGAATACGCTCCGGGTGAAGTATCTGGCGGGTGCATCTCCCAGCCGCATACCCAGATCCATATACATATTGGTGCCATAAAGCCTGTATCCATGGGTGTAGGCATTGCTCTTGACGGCGTCTCTGGCCTGGCGGATCGCCTCCCTGAGTCCTTCGGGGTCTGCAATGTCCGCTTTCCGGCCTCCTGACACAGCCAGGGCCTTCAGGTTCTTGGCGCCCATCAGCGCACCCATGCCGCAGCGACCGGCCGCACGGCCCTCGTCGTTCATGATACTGGCGTAATAAATCCCTTTTTCGCCTCCCAGACCGATACAGGCCACCGAGGCCTTTTCATCCACTTCGGATTTGATTGCATTCTGCGTTTCGTAACTGTCCCCTTTTCCCCACAGGTGAGACGCATCCCGGATCTCTGCTTTGTCTTCATTTATGCAGAGGTAAACCGGTGTTTCCGCTTTGCCGGTAACCACGACGGCGTCATAGCCGGCGCCTTTCAGGCGTATGGGAAATTTCCCGCCGGTGGTGGCTTCGCCCCAGAGACCCGTACTCGGCGAGATACCGCATATGGCCGCCCGGCTGACCATGGGCACATTGGACCCGGTAAACGGACCGGTGGCAAAGACGATAGGATTTCCAGGGGAAAGGGGGTCCATATCCTCTTTAACGGCATCGTAGATGAGGTTGGCGGCCAAAGTCGATCCGCCCACATCGTTTTTCTGATCCGCATCGCTGATGGGGATTTCTTCTGTCCTGCGGGTGGTGAGATCGATGTTGAGGATTTTTCCAAAATGTCCCTTCATAGCTACCTCCACGGTTTCGAACGCATATCCAGCAGGTCGCCTTCATAGGCATGCAAGAATATGTCGCTGAGCTGGTCGTTGTTTAAGTCGTACCACCCAAAGTAAAATGCCGGATCCGTGGGGGTCTGCTCTAAAATCAGATCCATGCGCGCTTCAAGGTCGGCTTTCTTTACCCCCGCATCCTTGAGACCGATGGGAAGCCTCAACGAGGTCATGAAGTGGCGGATTTTTTCAATAAGACCGGACAGGCGCTTCTCACTCGAATCATGGTCTCCGATACCCATCACATCGCAGAGTTCCAGATAGCGGTCGGTCACTCTGGCGTACACCTGAAGTTCATAGGGAATGAACAGGAGTACCAGGACGCCGTGGTGGATGTGAAACAGTCCGCCGATGGTGTGACCCAGGGCGTGAGAGATGCCCGAACCGGCGTTTGCCAGAGGAATCCCCGCCATCATGGCCGCCTGCTGCATTTTCATTCGGGGCATGATGTCGGAGCCGTCCGCATAGGCCCGGGGAAGCCATTTAAAAATCATTTCTATGGTTTTTCCGGCAATGGCCTGGTTGATTTCATCACACCTGGGGGCCAGAAAGCCGTCAATGGCATGGGCCAGGGCGTCGGCCCCCGTACCTGCGGTCAATTCCGGGGGCATCCCCACCGTGAATGTCGGGTCCAGCAGGGCAAAGTCCGGGACAAACTCCGGGAGGGCCCCGGCCACCGGCAGTTTAACGCCGTCCGGAAAGGAAATGACCGCCACGCCCGAGACCTCGGATCCGGTCCCGCTGGTGGTCGGGATCGCTGCCAGCTTGGCCTTGTTCCTGAGGTTCAACGGGATCAGGGGGCTCAGTATTTCCAGTTTCACATGGGGATGTTCGTACAGCAGCCAGGCCGCTTTGGCCGTATCCATGGCCGATCCCCCGCCAAGACCAAAGATCAGGTCCGGAGCAAATTTCCGGATCTGTTCCGCGCAGTCTGTTACCGTCTCGATGGGGGCGTCCGGCTTGGCTTTGGCCCAGGTTTCAAAGGAAATGCCATGGCGCTTCTGATAGGGGCTCATGATTTTTTCGGCAAACCGGACCGCATAATCATCGGTGACGATAAACGCGCGCTTGCTTTTGCATTCCCGGGCAATCAGATCCACCGCATCCGGCAGAAGCTGGGGTTCATCCAGAAAGAGATTGAATCCGGAAAAGACACGGGGCACAAAGAACGGTTTCATCACGTCCCTTAAAAACGCCGCCTGCACCATGGGGCCGCCCCATGTTTTGAGTAGATATTCATGGGTCCAGTAGGTCATATCGCCTCCTTAGGGTGTGAAACAGGGTTTTACTGCATGACAAACTGAATGGCCGCACCGAACCAGGTGAATTCATGGACCTTGCCTTCAATGCCGACGAGATGTTGTTGAAGGGCGTTCATAATCCCTTCTTCACCCTTTCTCAGCGCGTGAAAGGCCGTTTTTTCATCCGCCCAGACCATGGCTGCGTCGTAGTCATCCAGGTTTGCGTCGGCTGAAAACATGCCATCTTTGAAAATGAAGCGTTTGCCTTTCCTGTTGTCCTTTGTTTTAATCACGATTCGGCACTCATGTCCCATCAGGAACTTCTTGAAACCTGCATCGGTTCGAAAGGATTTCCTGAATTTGGATGCGAGGAGGGTGAGAAGCAATAGGAACCGCATCATGGTCTCCTTAATTAAGGGTTCATATTTCGGTCTGATCGAATCCTGTCTAACCCTGATGGCCTCGTAAAAAGTCAAGAAACGCCATCTTCCGTCAGCTATAAAACCTCTGGACCCCGTTTTTCAACGGGGTAACGCGTTTTTACGAATTCATCAATCCTTTAGCACGGAAAGGGGCTCGTAAGCCAGCTTCATCTCCTCCGGTTGAAAAAGCTTCATGAAGCGGCCGAAGGAGACCAGGTTGCCCCTGGGGTAATCGTAGCCGGCCATGATTTTGAGCGGGTTGCCGTAACCGGCCAGCATTTCCCGCCAAAGCCTGGAATCCGCCTCGACCAGAATGGAGACATCCCCGGCCAGCAGATCCTCCGGCCTCCGCTCGGTTATCTCGGCTATGCCGAAACGGACATGGATCAAGAACCCGCGGTCGGCGTCAGGAAATATCAGCCCCACCTTCTGGTCGACCTCGGCCGAAGCCTTTGGGTCGAGATTCACAGACAGGGAGTCCATGAACCGTTCCAGGGGGAACCGGTGAAGCGACTCGGGCGAGGCCGTGCTTCCTTGCTTCAGCGACTCGCCCTGAGTGATCTCAAGCGCCTCGGAGAGATAGTAGTTGCGTGCGTTGGGGTTTTCTTGTCGCTCAGCCAGCGCGGTAAGGGCTTTCACGCGCAGGTCTCTGGCTGCCTGGCGGTCAGGCTCCAGTCGCAGCAGGTATCCGGTCAGCTCCAGGGCGGCCTGGGGTGTTCCCTCGTTCACGTATTGTTGCGCCCTGGCCAGAAGCTTTTCCGCTCCCCCGGCCAGGTCGGCGATCATCGCGGCCCTCTCCCGGCGGGACAGGGGCTGCAAATTGGCAGAGTCCCCGTCGAACCAGCCCAGATTCCCTGAGAACATGGCGCACACCGACCAGGAAACCTTGCCGTAGAAAGGCTGCAGGCAGGGTGCTGTGGCCAGGTGCGGCGGCAGATGGATGGTCTCGGCCAGTTCTTCCGGGGTCATCCCCATGTTAATGCCCCGTATCGCCTGGTCGTGGACATACCCGATGGCATCGGCGTAATGGGTGAGGATCCTGCGGATGTTCGCGGCGCCGGATACGGGTCGGGTATGGCAGGGGACCAGATGTTCCGGATTCAATTCCCTTGCGGCGATCAGGCTCTGCCGCCAGTCCTTGAGACTGCGGAACGGCGTGCCGCGAATGGTGTAGAGGTTCGGAAATGTCCAGTAGAAATTGTCCCCGCAAATGAGAATCTTCTGATCGGGAAGCCACACGTATATCTGATCGTCGGTCTCGCCGGGGGCGTGAATCAGCGTAAACCTCACGCCTGCCGCCTGGGCATCCAGTTTATCCCGGAAGGTGATGGTCGGAGGCACGAACCCAAGGGTGCTGTCGGGCAGCAGGCCCAGGTGCGGCCCGATGCCTGCGTTGACAAGCTGCCCGGCAGGCAGACGGCTGCCGAACATGCGCAGGCTCCTGGCGCCGATGATGGGTCGCAGCTCGGTCACGATGCGCATCACCAGAGCCTCTGTCGAAGCATGGGCGTAGACCTCCGGCGAAACGCCCCGCGCAAAGACCTCGGCTCCGAACACGTGGTCGGCGTGGTTGTGCGTGTAGATGATGGCCTTGACCGGTTTGTCCGTGATGCGCCTGAATTCGGCCAGGACCTCGGTCGCCTCCTCATTGGTGGTCATGGTGTCCACGATGATAAGACCGTCATCGCCGACAATCATGATGGCGTTGGCCAGGCCGTAGCCTATGGCGGCATACACGTTCCTGCCGACCTTTTCCACCGCCTTCTTGAAAAGCCGGGTGTGGTCGGCCAGACTCGCGTCGGTCTTGCGGGCCGGCGGGGGAGTCGCCTTTTTAGGGGAGGTCCGGGCAAAAAACCATAAGCCGGCCGCCACCAGTATCAGGACCAGGAGTGCCGAAAGCCCAAGCTTTTTCATCAACTCTCCAGGCTGTCTTGCTCTCGAATGCTTCGGCGAAGGCCGCCAACTTCTCCGCAATTTGCTGAGAAGCTACAGTCGTGGCGCTCATATTATCTTAAAATCTCGTAACACTTGAGTCATCTGAAAGCATGGCAGGAGACCCATGGGGCGAACCCGCTGCGATACATTAGCATCAAAACGCTAAAGAGTTACAGAATCTTTTATCCCGGTCTCCCCCTCCGTAGAGGTTGTTTCATGATTTCGAGAGGGTCCTGTCTTCCGTTTTGCAGGTATCGAAAAGGCTCATTTCCTGAATATCATTAAACGATTAAGAAAGTCAATCCAGGGGTCGATGAAGGGCGGATGCCTCTCTACTCGACGCGTTTCAGCTTCTGGATTAATTCCTTAATGAGCTCTTCGGACCGGGACAAATCCGCACGGTTCAAGACACCGCCCACAAAGGAGCCGTACTGAAAAACGGCCGAGGCTCTTTCCCTTTTTGTAAAGACTATTTGATAATCGTCCTTTTGTGAAACGAAAACGCTTTCATTGTGCGATCTGATAAAATCGTGATATTTCCTGAATACATCTTGGGCAATATCCGGTGAAGCGTTTTTCACCAGAAACAGCTGGTAACTGTCTCCTTCTTCCTCATATTCCACTCGATAGCCGTCCTTTAGAAAAGACAGCCCCAAAAAGTTCTTGGGTATGAATCGCTCACTCATCTTGATCCTGTGGGTGTCCGGGAAAACTGAAAACAATCCCGGCTCTGAACAGGCGCCTTCAATCTTGTTTTCGATGACACCTGCCAGCTTCATGAGCGTCTCTCTTGTTCCCGGGGACGTTTGAAACGAGGTCAGCTTCACGTAGTAAAGACCCTTCCAGAAGTTAAGCACGTTTTCACTCACATACCCTTGAACGCCCGTCTTGATAAAACGATCGTGGGGGGAACGCTCAGCAGCGTATATACCAAAGGCATGCCTGGGGCTCTGCATCCGGTATATTTCAATCATCATGGATCCAGGGCTGTCCTGTGCCGTATATTCTGCAGCCACCACGCCCTCAAATCCGTAGTCGAGATACATTTCAGCCTGTCCGTTAATATGTTCCCACAGGTTTTGGGGCGCGAAAAACTGCGGGCCCGAAGTGATGTTCCATCCCTTCATTTCTGTGTTCCCGGGAAGCAACGACCGCAGAATTTCCTCATACCCGGCCCCCTCCTGCTGAGACCTTTCCTCGAGACCTTGCACATTGGCGAGAGAGACCGTCATCACCAGGATAACCGCCGCAGAAATGGCAATGTTGCTTTTCATGGAGATCCTTCAACCGTTCGGAATCAGGCCACATCATGCCTATCAGCGGCCATGCCCATAAGGAAACCTAACCGCTGCCGAATATCTATACCATGGGAGCAGGCGGCACTGCATTTCGCACACTCCCGACAGGCATTCAGCCCGCGTTCCGCCGGGAGCCCGTCTACGGTTAATTCCGCCTGAATGCGATTGCCGTAACCTTCCGCATACATATAAGCCCTCATAAGGGCCGGGATTTCGACCCGCTTTGGGCAGGAGGCTACACAGGAGCGGCACTGCTGACAGTAGAAGGCCCCTTTCAGCATCGATGAAATCTGAAGATCCCTCTTTTCTTGATCTGAAAGGACGAGATCTTTCATGACGCCAAAGTCCAGGTCCATCTGATCGAAAGTGGTGATTCCCGGGATTGTTGTGCACACGTTTCTGTCGTTTAGAACCCATTTGAGCGCCGCCGCATGATTGACTTCTATATTCTTTTCCCTGTTCAACCGTACGCCGCCCTGGGTTTTCATGGCGATAACGCCCAGCCCCTTTTCCGTTGCATAACGGATGGCCTTCCTCACCGCTTCTTTGTGCTCCTGCATGAAGTTATACGAGGTAAGGATGACATCCCATATGCCCGTATCGACTGCAGCGCGTATGGTTTCCGGCTCACTGGCGTGGGTAGAGATCCCGATAAATCTGGTTTTACCAGCCTCCCTGGCCTTTACGAATGCCCTCATGATGGGCTCGTAGGTGCTCATTTGCGGACCCTGGCAGCTGTGAAGGTAGAGGATGTCTACGTAGTCGGTGCGGAGGCGTTTCAGGCTCTCGGCGAGCTGCTCATTCAGGTTCTCCCCGGTCGCTCCACCATACCTTCCACTTCCTTCCCTGAGAAATACCTTATTCTCTCGGTCCCGGGCAAAAAGCATCTTGGTGGCAATATAGACCTGATCCCTGCATTTACGCTCCTCCAGGATCTGCCCGATGACCTTCTCGCTGTTACCTCTCAGATAAGCATGGGCCGTATCCAGGTGCCTGAACCCCATATCAAGGGCTTTTCGGATCAGATCGGGGCTATCCGAGTTCATCACCCCAAAGCTGACCAGGGGAATCTTAAGCTTCGTATTGCCGAGCGTTCGATACACAATTCCGGACGATTTGACGATTTCCGCACCGGCTGATCGGGCTGTGGAGACACCAAGGCCCGCCGTCATGAGACCCAAGGCGGTCTTCCGGATGAACTCTCTTCGATCCATACCTGCACCTGTCATGATGCTCTCCTTGTTTTGGACAATGCCCTGAAGATGCCTTTGACCCTCTCCCCAAGACGGCCTAACGGCCGCACACAGAGATTTTATCTTTTTTACGGGACGTTAACAACCGTCTTCGCTTCCCTCGCGGCCTGCCGGTTCAACAGAATTTCTCGGCAGCGCCCCCCATGGCGCTTTGGTCCTCTCCGAATGTTGACGGTCACGTAACAAGTCTCCGAACCATCATGCCCGCGAAAGCGGGAAACCAGAATTAGTTGGAAACACTGATTCCGGATCAGTCCTGCCCCGTACCTGACACGGGGTCCGGAATCACAAAGAAGGCAAATTCCGACATTTTACAAGACTGTCAATCTAGAGCTTCGCCCTCACGCATCTTCATAGACATTGGCGATGCAGCAGAGGAAGGTGGCGTCTTCGGTCTTACTGGCGTTCTTCATGCTGTGGGGTTCCATGCTCGGGACAAAAATAATGTCATTGGGTCCCACAGCCTGCTCGCCGGTCTGTAAATCCCTCTCCCTGTCATAAGAATAGACGACCATTTTCCCGCTCAGGATATACATGGTCTGCACATAAAAATGATTGTGAATGGGGATTTCGCCCCCCGGCCCGACTGTAAAGAACCGTAGGCCGTATTCCGGAGAATCGGAGGGGCCGGCCTGGCTCAGCCATCTGATCCCCACCCCATGCACCTTCAATGCCTTCCCCTTATACGGAAAGCTGTCAATCCGTCTCTCTTCCCTGTCGTTGACATTCAGGATATCCATTGTTGTTATCCTTTCTCAGTCATACCAGTTGAGCGTCTTGAGTCGATCCCTGTCTCCTGCGGTCCGTGTCACGACGCCGTACCTGAGATACACAAAGAAAACCATCTCATCCTGCGGGTCGTAACTGCCGACCTTGACGGCATATCCCCACCTTTCCTCATCACCCTGACGCGAAATGGCATCAGGGATCCCCAGGGCGGCGCGTACCATGTCGGCGGTCATCCCCGGTTCCACATCCCGTCTGGCAACCTTGCGGATCGTTCTATCGTCCCACTTGGGATGCTGGTATCGAATCTTGGATTCACGATAGGGCGTTTCAGCGCACCCCCCCAGCATAAAGACCCCGAAAAGCATCATCGCCACGGCTCGCTTCATCATCTGTCCCGACCTCTCTTCGCATTGGTTTCCAAAATGCCCCTCCTGATACCCATGTTTCTGGATGGGACGATCATAGCCGCCCAGGGCGGTTTTATCAACCCCGTTTCAGCCGCACCGCCCGTTTTCAATTGCCGGCCGCGGATCCGGCGCCTCCCTGAAGGTCGGCTGGGAATCCCGAAAAATACAGGGGCCCTTGACATTTCATCAGCAATCTATCCGGGGAGGCCCGGTTGAAAAGATGTGCCGATCTCACGGGTGGGTTCCGCACGCGGGTATCGATTGCCCGGGATAAACCGGAATGCGGTCAGTTTGCAGTTCCTCCATCCGTCAATTTTTTGATCAATATCGTCGGTGATGATGCCGGAGTTATGCTGACTCCGGTCCGCTTTATGGGGACTTGTGGTGATGGTGATTTGTTTCATCCCCGGTCTTTACCTTCGGCGACATGACGCCATCCCGCGCCAATTCTGTTTGCGTCGCCTCCCGGGCCACACTCCCCGGAGGGAAGCGATAGGGTCCCGGATCTTGGTATCCGGACGTCTCTTTCCGGACCTTCAGCACAGTGGCCATGCCCCCCATGACCGTCTGTCCGAATGCTCCTGTATATCCCAGCATGGGAATGGCGTTTTCTGGAACTGGCATGTTCATGGATTGCAGTGCTTTCATGCCGGTCACGCCCATTGTCATATAGCCGGGCAACAACTCCTGAATCTTTTCATCCACACCACGGGTATCCACACCGATCATATTGGGGAATCCGTGGCCCATCTGGTTCATGGTGTGATGGGTCATGTGGCAGTGCATGGCCCAGTCCCCCGGATTATCGGCTGTGAACTCCACCACACGCACACTGCCCACCGGCACCAGTACGGTGGTCTCAGGCCTTTGGGCCTCGGGTGGAACGCTCCCTCCATCGGTTTCAACCACTTTAAAGGCATAGCCGTGCAAATGGATGGGATGGTGATCCATGGCAGACAGATTCCCGAACCGAATGCGGACCCTGTCACCCAGTTGGGCCACCAGGGGATACGTGTTTGGAAAGACTTTGCCGTTAAAGGTAATGACATTGAAATCCGTCATGACCTGGGGATTGGGACGGCTGGTGCCGCCTTCTATGCCCCATTCGTGAAGCATAAGGACAAAGTCCCTGTCCGGAAGTTGGCTGGCAGGATGTCGGGGATGAACCACAATCATACCGGTGAGCCCCAGGCCTTCCTGGGTCATCGTATCCAGGTGCGAATGATACATAAACGTTCCCGCATGTGGGAAGGTAAAGGAATACAGAAACGTTTCTCCAGGCTTAATCCCGGGTTGGGTGACGCCAAAAACACCATCTTGGCCGCAAGGCAGAATCACACCGTGCCAGTGCACCGCTGTCTGAGTTGGCAGCCGGTTGGTAACGTAGATGCGAACACGGTCGCCTTTCACCACCTCAATGACAGGACCGGGTGTGGCGCCATTAAACCCCCACGTGTTGATGGTCAGGCCTTGAGCTACCTCGTGGACGATCGGCTCGGCAACCAGATGGAATACCTTGCAGCCTTCGACCACTTTAAAAGGGAGCGTGGATCCGTTGGGAGCAAAAACCGGTCGGTAATCCCGTCCGGGAACGCCCGGCGGGTAGTTGGCCGCCTGTGCGGCTTTCCAGGGCAATGCGGGCGGCGGATTGGACCTTTCTTCAGTATAACCGAAAGCCGCCCAAGTAAACAGGCAGACCAAGACGATTCCTATTTCGAACCAGAGGAGATGGTTGGGCAGTCTTTTTGACCGTCTGGTTTCTTTTAGGCTCATGAATGATCCCCCGGGATTATGGTTCTACCTGAAGCAGGCGGGGTCGGCACTATTGCGCTCGAATCTCCGGGCAGCTTTCCCGCCAGTATCTCATCCATATCGGTTCGAGCAAACCAGTAATTCCTCAGTCCAGCAACATACTCCAACGAGGCCCGAATCTCCATTCGCTTGATCATAAGCAATTCGAACACGCTCAGGTACATCCCGTTGTAGCGGCGCTGGGCCTGTTGAGTGATCGCCCTTCGAAGTGGAAGGTGAGACTTTTCGTAATACAAGACCTGCTCCCGTGCCGCCCGCAGCCGCCGAAGGGCCTGGCGGGCCTTGGAACGCACCTCGACCGCCAGGGCGGTAAATTCCTCCCAGTGACGTTCCAGAATGGCCCGCGCCCTGCTACGCTTGGCATGTCCCGGATCAAAAATGGGCAGTTCCAGAGCAAGCGCCGGTCCGCCGAGCCACATGCCGTCTTCCTCACGCTCAAACGCGGCCCCGATGCCCAGTTCGGGAATAAAAGAGGTCACGTTCGTGATCCCCAGTTCCCGTGCAGCAACCCTCAATTTACTCTTGGCAAGGGCCAGATCCACACTGGCCTCTATTGCCAGTTGTTCCACTTCCTGAAGATTCAATTCGTTTTCAGGGAGCGACGGTAAATCGCCTCTTACCGTCCAATTCACATCTTTTCCCCAAAGACCCATGAGGCGATTCAATTGCTCACGGGAATCCGACACGGACAGAGATGCCGATGATAAGGCGAGACGATCCTCATCCACAAGGGATCTTCGTGAGAGGAGTTCCAACCGGGTGATGTTGCCGGCGGCCCGCATGCGCTCCGCCATTTGACAGGCGGCTTCCGATGATAAGAGGATACGTTCAAGTAAGCGGTATTCCTGCTGACAGGCCTGTGTCATGAAATAGGCCTTCTGGATTTCGAAGAGATGGGTCAGGACGATGCCGACGACTTCGTGCTGGGCCCGTGTTAGTTGGTCTTGGGCCAGGGCTTCCCGGAGAGGCATCAGGAAAAGACTGAGGATATTGAACACCGCCTCCAGTTCCAGCTTATAGATGTCTGAAAAATTTCCCAGGTATGCAAAACCCACATGAGGATTGTTCAGCAGTTGCGATTGAGCCAGCCCGGCCTGGGCTATGCCCAGTTCCTGGTAAATACCCTGGATGCGACGGTTGTTGGCAAGACCAATGGCGACGGCTTCTTCAAGGGTCAGCCCATCCTGTAACATGAATTGGATCCGATGGGACAGACGTTCTCTGGCTTCAGGGGAACGCTGCCAATGAATTTCCCTGCCGCTGCGGATTTGGAGATCCTCTTTGACCTGACCAAAAGGCTTTTCAGGGTCAGTGGTTGCACAGCCCGTAAGGAAGATGAGAATCATTAGTAAGATGTCAATTGCTTTTGTTGAGGATCTAATCACCATTGGCTTTCCCATGCGTATTGGGATGCATTACCTTTTGGTTGGGATGTTGTGCCTCGGCATCGTTATCGTCTGAACCTTTTGTCATTTCTCCATAACGGCGGTTTATCACCGACGCTTTTTCGGGCAAATTAGAAGGGATCGGGAGAGCATAGATATAATTTGAGTTGCCTGGCGAGGTGACGGCAGCCCGGGGATTAGCTGGGTGATCCTTGGGGATCTTCAAGTCAATGGGCTGGGCTGCACAACCCGCCAGTAACAAGCAGAGACACAGTATGACAAGAAATCGCATGGTCAGTCCCCATCATGGGCAAAAAGCATTTGCCGTATATATTATCATGCTTCCCACCTTTTAGGAAGCACAAACCCGCATTTTAAGGCATCTGCCATGTCCTCGTACGCGTGAAGGTGGGCGCGTGGTCAACTTCTGCCTCATCGTTCCGATGACGTTGCAGGCATGGCTCCGTATTTCTTGAGCTTCTTATGCAGGGTCTTTCGGGTGATCCCTAATCGCCTGGCTGCTTCGCTCTTATTTCCATTGGCGGATGCAGGGTTTTCAGTATGGTGTCTTTTTCCATATCTTCTAACGGAAACCCAGAGGAGGGAATATGCGGGGCGATTCCAGGGGTATCGGGCGGTAATCCGTCCTTGACAACACGTGGGAGATCGTCTTCATCAACATATTCGCTTCTTATAATGAAATCTGGGGTAAGAACGTTGAACTGGATAAACTTTTAAATGCGCAGAACCCCGATGAAGCCAAAATCAAGTCCCTTCAGAAAGAGATCAACACACTCAGAACCCAGATGGCTGAAAAACGCTTCAGCTACCGGTTGGAGACCCGAAAGGTTGCACCGGATGACTATTACAGCGGCAATGAAAGCCGTTATTCGGGACATCGAGGTGGATCCAGGGGAAATTACGCACAATTTGCAGCGAGACCGATTCTGTGATAACCTCGGTTCTCAGTACAAGCCCTGTTTATATTTTCTCTTCTCATCTGCGAAGGGGTTCAATAGGGTCGGCTTGACTCGATTATCGGATAGTGTGAGGAGGCTGTTCCCAATACTGACTCGGGTTCGTAACCGGGAGCAAGAGAGGATTGAGGCGCATGAACTGGACACGTTTTCTTGCTTTTGTGCTGGCGGCGGGGGTGTGGGGGGGTTGTTCGGACAATCACCATACCGATCGGTCTTCTGTAAGGATCGCCCTGATGACGACCGCTGACCTGCAAAGCCGTATCGTTTCTCGCGAGGTCGCTTCAAACGGGAAAACACTGACAGTGGGCGGACTGGACCGGATCGCATCAGCCGCAAAGCAGATCCGCAGCGAGGTGGATGGCGCCCTGCTGGTCTCTTCCGGAGATGACCTTTTGGGTTCCTTTTACCGCATGTTCCAGGGCGAGCCCGAGATGGAGGGCATGAGCCTTGCCGGGTATGAGGTCACCACGCCCGGCAACCATGAGTTTGATTACGGCACAGATATCTACAAACAAGCCTTAACCTTTGCCCAGTTCGATCTGGTATCTGCCAATCTTATTGTGGATGACGCGGACCTCTCAAGTCGAATCCTGCCCTATGTAATAAAGGAGGTTGCCGGGGTGAGCATCGGCATTTTTGGCATGATGACACCCGAGTTTCCTTTGCTGTGCAATCCGATTGGCGGTGGCATCCGCGTTTCGGAGGAGATCATACCCCTGGCTCAGGGACTGGTGGACGAACTGACGGGAGGCGGTTGTGATCTGATTATCGGGCTCACCCATATCGGTTATTCCTGGGCCTCAAAACTCGCTCAAAACGTCACGGGCATCGACATTATTGTCGATGGTCAGGATCGGCAACATGTTCATGAAACCGTTAAGGACACGATCATTATCCAGGAAGGGTCAGGCGGCGAGTATCTCGGCGTCCTTAGATTTACCGTTGAGGGCGGCCTTATCTTAAATCCGACATGGCAGCGGATCCTGATCGACGCAACGGTCGGGTATGATCCTGAAATCCAGGCCCTGATGGAAGGGTACGTCTCGGAATATGAGCATAGACTCGGGCAAAAAATTGGCGACTCCGCGGTTGATCTGGATGGCCGCAAGGATAGGCTTCGCTCGGGTGAGACCAATTTGGGCGACCTGGTAGCGGATAGCTGGAGAGACAGGTTCGCAGACTCGGATGTGGCGATGGTCAACGCCGGTTCCATCCGCGGTGATGCATATACCCGGCCGGACCCATAAGTTACTTGACTGTAAACGAAATGCTCCCTTACCGGAATGAACTTGTCCGTGTTGAGATGCTGGGTTCTCACATCAAGGAAGCGCTGGAGGTTTCTGCGTCGGCAGTCCGTATCGAAGGAGATGGATGTGCGGACGGAAACCGGGCCCCCACAGGCGGCTTTCTCCAGGTCAGTGGTCTCAGAATCACCATTGATTCTGAACAATCGGGCTTCTGCGCCGTCTATTCGGGGAGGGAGGTTTCCGAAATTCTCAATCCGGGGTCCAGGATCGTCAAAGCGGAGGTCTGGCAGGAAGGCTTCTGGGTCCCCCTGGACCCTGCCGAAGCTTATACTGTCCTTGTCAACG
>Ga0209164_1000482_pt1 | contig 92529 bp, 84 predicted proteins | sample MTBNYHSulfiMetaG_FD_187458 | JGI IMG/M metagenome (GOLD analysis project Ga0209164, IMG submission 187458) | Enrichment culture microbial communities from rom New York Harbor, USA that are MTBE-degrading - MTBE-NYH (New York Harbor Sulfidogenic)... | ecosystem: Environmental > Aquatic > Marine >... | reverse complement strand
TCCAACTCCTTGCCATGGGGGTGGTTGACAATGCTGGTCATCAGTGGCATTTGTTTTTGGTGCTTTTCGCGCATTTCGTGGTGGCTCCTTTTTCGATCTTTGTTAGTAAAAACAAATCCTTGAAAAAATTTCTTTTACTACATGAAGATCAAAAAATCCACCACGGAATGCGCTTTTTTCACGTTTATCAAACACTTCCATTTATGGATGGACACTAGATAATCCTCCGCCACCTTCACCTTTGCCGAGACCTCTTTCTTCTCGGTGTCCGTGATCTTCAGGGTATATTATCCCGTCCGCACTTGAAGCGTGTGCACTTCCTCATTAAGCCGGTCCTCCAGCAAATCCTCGGCCACTTCAAGATCATAACGTGTCTGGAGATTTAACCAAAACTGAGGCGACATGCCAAAAAACCGACCCAAACGAAGCGCAGTATCTGCAGTAATGGCTCTTTTCCCATGCACAATTTCATTTATGCGCCTGGGGGGCACACTTATGTTCTTTGCCAGTCGGTACTGGCTGATTCCCATAGGCTCTAAAAATTCCTCCATGAGAATTTCGCCTGGATGGATAGGAGGAAGTTTTTTGTTTTTCATAGGGTTCTCCTAATGATAATCTGTAATTTCAACATCATAGGCGTCGCCGGCGCGCCATCTAAAGCAAATCCGCCATTGGTCGTTTATGCGTATGCTGTGTTGACCTTTCCGGTCACCTTTCAAAGCCTCCAATCGGTTACCTGGCGGAATTCGCAGATCGCTCAATTCTTGCGCAGCATCAAGAATTACCAGCTTCTTGCGAGCAACGCGTTGAATATTCATTTGGAATTTACCTGAGAATTGCCTGTTAAATATTTTTTCTGTCTCTTTGTCCCGGAAAGATTTTATCATGGCGATAACAATAACGCATTGCGCTAATAACGTCAAGCGTTAAACTCCGTTGGATGCGCATCAAGCCTCGCAAATTCGTGTCTTCTACTATGGCTCTCCAATGAATCATGAAGGTGGCACAGAGGATTGCAAACCGCAAGTTCAACCGCTTTCTTCATTTCCTTCGACACTCGTCGGTCTCTATCCCACATTTTGCGGTTCAAGGAAGTTTCAACTTTTCCGGACATGGATGAGAAGATAAAATCAGCCAGTCCAAAATCATTCGAAAGGAGGTTTTCCAAAGCCTTATGAAACGCTTGTTTATGCGACAGAGGGTCGAGTCGCAACCATCACGCTGAATCGGCCTGATGCGTTTAATGCCATCCGGCCGCCCATGCCCGAGGAGATCGAAAAGGCAGTGCTCCCTCACGGGCGACTCCATTACAGGCAGGTAGGCGGCTGAGATAGGCCTGATCAACAAGGCGGTTCCTCCGCACAAGCTGGAAGAGGAGACCCGGTACTGGGCAAAGCGCATCTCCCAGTGTCCTAGCTCCCAGCTGGCCACCATGAAACTGGTGGTCAACCAGGCCTATGAGAACATGGGACTACATACCACCCAGCTTATGGGCGTCATCATGGACGGGGCCATGCGAAACACCCCTGAGGGGAAGGAGTTCGTCAGGAGGGCCATGGAAGGAGGGGTGGGGGCTGCTATCCAGGAACGGGACCGCCCTTTCGGCGACTATTCGCTTTTGCCTGAATCAGAAAAGCCCAAAGGGATGCCGTGACTGCCTAAAAAACCATCTTGGGCAAACGCCTGAATCGCACCCAGACCAGGAGCAGGCCGGGGCATGCATGAATTCATTGAATATCCGTCTTTTTTTTGCTCTAATGTCTCATCGCGCAAAGCAAGTCGGAGGCGTCGATGAGCGCGCCGCGAAGCGGGGTGCATGTCGTCAGGTAACGGCAGCCACAGGTTTTTTTGTCATGGTCGGACCTCCGGTTGTCCACAGGTTTTTATGGGGGAGAAGACCTCGTTCAAAATGTTTGGATACGCGCAGCTTGCGAAAAAGCATAAGGAACCTGATTCCGGCACTGCGGTGAGAACGTCCAAGGTTTCAGACGGTCGATGAAAGAATGCGAAAGGAGGGACAAGTGGAAGGGAGAGAATTTGACATTCGCGGCAGGGTCGCCATCGTCACCGGAGGGAGTAAGGGGATAGGTCTTGGAATCGCCGTGGATCTGGCCGAAGCCGGGGCCGATGTGGTCATCGCGAGTCGTCATTTGGATGAGGGAGAAACCGCTGCCCTGGAGGTCAGGAAACGAGAAAGAAAAGCACTGGCCGTGTCGGCGGATGTCCGGATGGCCAAGGACTGCGAGATGATCGTGCGAAGGACCATCGAGGAATTCGGCAGGCTCGATATTCTCGTCAATAGCGCGGGGACCAACATTCGAAAGCCTTTGCTGGAATTTACCGAGGAAGAATGGGACACCCTATTGAACACGAACCTGAAGGGCCTCTTTTTCTGCTCCCAGTTTGCCGCAAAGGAGATGATGAAGCAGGGTAGAGGAAAAATCGTGAACCTATCCTCCGCCGCGGCTCAGATCGGCGTTCCCATGCTCGGGCCTTACTGCGCATCAAAGGGTGGGATCACACAGTTGACAAAGGTGTGCGCCCTGGAATGGGCGAGATACGGGATTACGGTGAATGCCATCGGCCCCACCTACATCAAGACTCCGCTTACGGAACAATGGCTCAGCGATCCCGAACGATATGATGCCGTCATCAGCAGGACCCCGATCAAACGACTGGGAGAGCCGAAGGACCTCAAGGGCCTGTTGCTCGTCCTCGTATCGGATGCATCCGATTACATCACGGGGCAGACCTTTTACGTGGATGGTGGCGCCCTTGCAGGATGGCCCGTCGATTGGAAGTAGCACAAGCGCCGAGTCCCAAATATGGCACGCTACCATTTCGACAAGGCAGTCCTTTGCCAGCATATAATATCCTGTTCGCACCTGAAGAGCATGGACCTCATCATCAAGTCCGGCCTCAAGCAAATCCTCGGTCACTTCAAGATCATAACGGGGCGGGATAAGCCGCGGTCGGGTGGGGCTGGATTTGTTGGCGATCCGGTGTATGACGTCGTTGGGCGTTTTATGTGACCTATCTTGTAATCACAACATCTTTTCTGCTTACTATTCTTAGCTACTTGATTTTTTAGGGTTTTCTTCACAGATAATCCCTGCCGCATTCTTGCTGCATGAAAAATAAACTTGACAAAAAGGAAAATAAAATAAACAATGCATGGCATGAACAAAACGTTCGATGCAAACCATGTCTAAGTCCACGCCGCAGCTTAAAATAGTCAATCGCCTGCATGTTCTCCGTGCGGAACGACGGATGACTCAGGAACAACTCGCGAAAGAAATAGGTGTAACACGGGCAACCATTGTTGCAATCGAGGGAGGGGACTACAACCCTTCGCTTGAATTGGCCTTTCGCATCGCGCGTTATTTTAAAAAAGACATAAATACGATTTTCTCAATTGAGGAGGAAATGAAATGAAGAAGTTTGACTCAATGCTATTGAAGCTCTTTTTGTACGGCCTTCCTGCAGTCATTGTTTTTGCTGCCTTTTCTTACTTTTACAGCTTAGGGGTTGTTAACCATGCCTATGTCTATTTTAGATTTCTGAACAGCTTTGCAGGCCTCGTCATTGCAGTTTGGATGACGCTTTCCCTTTATCTGAGCGTCCGGTTGATGGTTTCCGGGCCGTTTCGTGATCAGGTAATAGCCAAGCTTACATTCATACGGGAGCGCGATGAACGAGAAGTTATATTAACAGGAAAGGCTACCAGGACGACATTCCTGACCTCGCTTGCTATCCTGATTTTCCTTTTTTGCCTTTCCTGTTTTCAAATTTCTATTTATAGAGTACCACAGGAAAGAGCCGTTGATGGCAAAACCGGGATCGTTTCATTGGGTCTTGGTTTCAATCTGTTGGAGCACTCCAAACAAGTCAGACCGGAAGATACGATTCAAAAGAAGGATATATTCTCTTACACGGGTCTGCCTGTTTCCAGCACAACGGTAGTATTGATCCTAATCATATGGCAGATCATCTCTTACAACTATTCGATGCGGCGATTGACAAAGTGATTATGGGGTAATGAGGTCGGGTAGAAATACAGCGTGCAACCTCGGACGGAGAGTTTCCGACACGCACCCTTTCGGTGTGTGCGGCGGGTTTCCAGTCCCAGAATAGCCCACGTTTCCGTATGCCCCCTCTCATCCCGGACGGTCCGAATTCTCCAGCCCGGTCGGCAGCAGCGGCTTTCCCAAGAGAACCTTCCCATGCAGCCCTAAACCTAAGCGCTCGCTCCCATTCCCCTTTTGAATACATGGTTTGATTATGAGCTCGGCGTCCAGTGAGGTTGGCACTGCGATCCGATCCTCAGAAGGGCATTGTGGCCGTGGAACCTGCCGGGAAGACTGCGATGCTCTTGTTCCTCGGTGAAAGGATGAGGGAACTGGATCCTGATGTGATCGAAGGCCACAACCTCTTCAACCCTGACCTTCATTATATCAGGCTAGGGTTATCCGCGGGGACCAAACCCGGTCCGCTTCGCTCCATCTCTCTCAAGAGGGGTTCTGAGACGGATCGATTTTCTCGGTCTAGTGAGGAAACCGTTTCACATGACTTCTCCTCATTCCAAATTTGTTGACAAACCCCGTGCCGTGCTCTAGAAGTGGGACCGACCCTCTCCGAATCGGGGGACGGGAGCGGAGAGAAGGAGAAAACCGATGGATGCAACAGACCTGTGTTTTACTTCGGCCACAGAGGTTGCCAGATTGATCAAGGGACGGGAGATCTCCCCCGTTGAGGTGATGGAGGCCGTTCTAGCCCGCACGGAACTCCTTCAACCCAAAATCAACGCATTCTGCACCATCTGCGCCGAGGAGGCCCTGAAGGCGGCCAGGGAAGCAGAGTCTGCCGTCATGAAGGGAAAATCTCTCGGCCCTCTCCACGGGGTTCCCTTTTCCGTCAAGGACCTGGTGTGGACCAAAGGGGTCCGGACCACATTCGGATCCCATATTTTGGAGAATTTCATTCCCGGTGCCGACGCTCCTTGCGTGGAGCGACTCAGGAAAGCCGGCGGGATCATGATCGGCAAGACCACGACGCCGGAATTCGGTCACAAAGCCATCACGGACAGTCCGCTTTTCGGCATCACCCGCAATCCCTGGAACCTGGACCGTACCCCGGGCGGGTCCAGCGGAGGAGCTTCAGCGGCGGTTGCGGCCGGCCTGGGACCCCTGGCCGTAGGAACCGACGGAGGCGGTTCGGTGCGCATTCCTGCAAGTTGCGCGGGTATCGTGGGGCTCAAACCAACCCTCGGCCGCGTTCCCAATCCACAAGCTCCGGATCTCTTCGGCACCCTCTCCCATACCGGGCCCATGACCAGGACCTTAGCCGATGCCGCTCTGATGCTGGAGATCATGTCAGGCGCCGAGGTCATGGACCCGCTTTCCTTCGGGCTTCCCAAGGAGAGATACACTTCTTTGTCCGATGGGGGGGCCGGGGAATCCCTGAAAGGATGGAGGATTGCCTGGAGCCCCACCCTTGGAAACAAAGAGGTGGACCATGAGGTATTGAAACAGACGGAAGCAGCCGCCAAGGTCTTCGCCCGGTTCGGTTGCGAAGTGGAGGAAGCGCGGCCGGAGTTCGATCTTCCGGAAGAACACTATCTGACGCTGTTCCACGTTTACTTGGCCGCACGGCTCAATCCATTCCTGGAACGCTTCGGGAAGAGGATGGATCCCTCCCTGCTCGATGCGATCGAAAGGGGAAATCAATACCGTGCGGTGGACTTGGAACAGGCCTATTTCCTGAGAACCCAGCTCTTTTTAACGATCCAGAGGTTCTTCCAGAAGTTTGACCTGCTGCTCACCCCCACCCTCAGCGCTCCGGCCCTGCCGGCCAAGCACAATGCCCTGGAACCGATCACGATCAACGGAAAAACGGCTGGAAGCTTGCGCAGCTCCTGGTACTCCTATACCTACCCCTTGAACATGGCAGGGAATCCGGCGATCTCCGTTCCTTGCGGTTTTACGGAAGACCACCTCCCTGTGGGCCTGCAGATCGTGGGACGGTGGTTGGCCGAGGATATGCTGTTGAAAGCTGCCGCAGCCCTGGAAATGGAGAAACCGTGGGCGGCTATGAGACCTCCCATATAGAGGGTCGGGCCGCTCGCCTCGGCAACGCGTCCATCGAGGGTTGGAAATTACGCCACCGGGGAATTTCAGCCTGGTGTTGTCTTAGCTCATGGATCTATTCGAGGAGGTCACGTTCTATGGAACAGGTTCTGTCCGGTTACAGAATTCTCGATTTCGGCCAGTATATGGCCGGGCCCTTCGCGGCCATGCTCCTGGCCGAACAAGGGGCCGAAGTGATCAAGGTGGAGAGGCCCGGGGGTGATCCTTTCCGACACAAGCCTGGTTTCATGGTATGGAACCGGAGCAAGAAGGGGATCACCCTGGATCTAAAGAAAGAGGAGGGCCAGCGAATCGCCAGGGAGCTTGCCAAACATGCCGATGTGCTTATCGAGAACTACCGGCCAGGGGTGGCTTCCAGGTTGGGCATCGGTTACGAGGCCATGCAGGAAATCAATCCTCGCCTCGTCTATTGCTCCCTTTCCGGGTTCGGCCGGAACGGACCCTATCGAGACCTGCCTGCTTGGGACCCCATTGTGACCTCCAAAGTGGGCGTTTTTCGCGATCAGCCCGGAGAGGGCAATCCTCCTCTCTACATGGTGATGCCCATGCCCAGTTACTATGCGGCCCTCATGGCCGCCTTCAGCATCACCACAGCTCTTTTGGCGAGAGAAAAGACAGGCCGGGGGCAACTGGTGGATATCTCCCTTCTCAACGCGCTCATGTTCGCATGCAGTCCCGGCCTCATCGAATTCGAAGGAAATATCCGCATCCCTTTCAGTAATCCCCAGGGCTCCATCCCGCTTTATCGATTCTATGAGGGCAGCGATGGGGAATGGTTCTTCCTGGGATTGGGCAATTTCACCTTTTTCACCAAGTTCGCCCTGCTCGTGGGGCATGAGGAATGGCTGGTGGATCCTCTTTTCGAGGGGGCGCCTTTCCTGATCATGCCGCCAAGAAACGAGCCGGTCATCCGGATGCTCAAGGAAATCTTTTTGACCCGAACCAGGGATGAGTGGATCCAGCTCCTGCGGTCCAATGATATCCCCTGCGCTCCTGCCCTGCCTGTGGAAAGATTTCTGGATGATCCCCAGGTGCTGGCCAACCGGATGGTGGTGGAGGTGGAACAACCAGGGCTGGGCAAGGTTCGTGAAATGGGAGTGCCTGTCAAGTTTGATCTGACCCCCGGTCGGGTCAAGGGACCGTCTCCGGCCCAGGGCGAGCATACCGAGGAAGTCATCTCCGGTCTCCTCGGTTACTCAGGCAAAGAAATTGAGAAATTGCGCAAACAGGGAATTCTCTAGAGGAGGAAGAATATGCACCCATTGGACGGTATCCGGGTAGCCGACATTACCACCATGCTCAACGGGCCCTTCACTGCCATGCTGCTTTCCGACATGGGCGCGGATGTGATCAAGATCGAACCTCCCGACGGCGATCCCTGGCGCGGTGTTGCCGGAGGCTTCATGGCTTGCAACCGAGGAAAGAGAGCAATTGCCGTGGACATGAAAAAGGACGAAGGAAGGAAGGTCATGCACGACCTGATCGCCACGTCGGACATTCTGGTGGAAAACGCCCGCTGGGGGGTTTGGCATAAGCTCGGCATGGATTATGACTCCCTGGTGAAAATCAAACCGGACCTCATCTATGTTTCCGCCCTTGGGCACGGCTCCACCGGCCCATACAGCAGTACACCCGGATACGATCCCCTGCTCCAGGCTCGCAGCGGTCAAAGCGTGGCACAGGGAGGTCTTGGCAAGCCGCCGGTTTTTCACAAGGTAGCGGTCAACGATCAGGCCACCCCTTTGCTCGCCGCATACGGAGCCGCACTGGGTCTCCTTGCTCGTGCCAGGACGGGCAAAGGACAGCGCATCGAGACGTCCCTCACCAACGCCTCAATCACCATGCAGTCAGGCGAGTTCATGGACTATGAAGGAATGGAGCGCAAATACCTGGGGGACACGGGCATCCTGGGGCTAAGCGCAACCCACCGCCACTACCAGGCCGCGGATGATCAATGGATCTTCGTTCTTTGCCCCGGGGAGGAACACTGGCGAAACCTTTGCGAGACCATGGGACTTCACCCCTTGCCCTCTGATCCCAGATTCAACTCCCCGGAAAAAAGAAAGGAAAACGACGAGGCCCTTATCCGGATCCTTGGAGATACGTTCCGAACCAAGCCGGCTTCCTTCTGGCTGGCCGCATTGCCCCAGGCAGACGTGCCCATTGCTTTAGGGCCGGCGAGTGTTGAGCAGTTCATGAACGACCCCCATTGCCTGGAAAACAAGCTTTTTGATGAGCGGCAACATCCCCTATTCGGAAAAGTGAAGCAGTATGGCGTTGCGCCTCGCTTCTCCGCAATGTCGGGAGTGGTCCGGCGACCCTCACCTTTGCTGGGTCAGCATACCCGAGAGGTTCTCCTGGAACTGGGTTACAGCGAGGGGAGAGTTGATGAACTCATCGAAAAAAAGATCGTCTTGCAGGCAAAGGAAAGCACCCAATAGATCGTCTGCCTATGGGAGCTCCGCCCTCCCGAAAACTCTCACTCGGGGGAAGATCCGACTCCGAAAAGCAGGTTCAGACCGCCTCAACCATGAACCCCACAAAGATCGTCTCCTGCGTGGCGAGGGGAGCTCCCGGAGATCAATCTGAGCGACCGGTTACAGGAAAACGCCTTTTTCCTTCGTTTATGCCCCCTGAGAATTGACAAACCAGGGACTCGAGATATAAAGCTTTGAGGGTTGTGAGGACCCACCCGGAAATAGATTTGCGCGGAGAGCGGCTCAAATCGAAATCGCAGTAAAAGCACCTACCCTTCTCATAGAGAACATAGACGCCGCAACCAGGGCACTGCCGGTATCCCATCATCGTTTATCAGCTTCTCCTTAATTTTGTTATTCTACTATGGCGCGCTTATGCATGCAAAATATCGGCCAAAACTCCCAGCGCAATCGAATACCCTTTCTTCCGGGCATCGCTGATAGATGGAAGAGATGAATTATGCTTGACCCATAGGCCTTTCCGTGTCAAATTCACCCACGTTTTGCCAGTCCTTTCCCCGGAGGAACAGGACGTGAACACCAACTTGGATCTGGGCACGAATCTTGCCTGCGGATCATAGCCGGATGAAAACTCATGGGAGTATTGAACCGCAGAGCACCTCCACAGCCGGTCCCGGCTCTCGGCATGGCCGCTGGAAAGAGAAAACTCCCCATAGAAGTGACAAAAATCCCTGCAGGCAGGGGTTTTTCACTTGCAGATCAAGCTTTCGGCAACCCATCACAAGGGTCAAGGGATGACGCCGTAATCCTTTAGCCTTTTCATACGTTCAGGGAGCAAAAATGAACTTATCCAACCCCTCTCAGGTGTGCAGCAGGCTGATCGAGAATTTCAGAGAGGCAGCGGTCTACAGGCCGATGCGTATTTCTCGTTATGAAGCGGGAACCGAACTGGTTTACGACGTAACAGGGATGGTGGAGGATCATAAAGCGCAGGTTCGGTTAACTGTGGAAAGGTTTGTGGGGGGGGGATTCGCCGGCCAGGTTTACAGAGTGAGAGTGGCGGACATCCGCCCGGAGTCGGTAACACCGCAGGGACTGAAAGAGGGTGAAACCTGTGCCATGAAAATCCTGATCCCACCTACGGCATTTTCCAGGTTCTTTCGCAATGTGCTTTACTTGGTTGGGTTCCAGGGGCCGTTCCAGCTCCAGGTAAACCCTGCAGCGGCGAGGGCCGGCGCCCTCTGGCAGAAGTTCATCCGGAGAGGCGCCAAAGTCCGATTCGGTGATGAAAGAAGCGTGGTGGACATTTATGGAACTTTTGTGGATGAGCGACTGGGAAGTTGCGGCGAATTGAGCGAATGGATCGACGGTCGCACCTGGCGCCTGGAAGCGGACGACCGGGTGGACCTGCTCGGGAAGTGGAAGCGGGGCAAGCCGGTCCAACTGGAAAAACTGGGCTCCCCGGAGTATCGTGCAAAGCGGGAATTTATGGCTCAACTGGTCAAGCTCCTGCACGATATGGGCTGTCACGAGTTCGCCAGGCAGTACGAGTGGTCCACGTGCAAAAGTCAGCCCAACTGCCTCAAGCGGGCCGATACGGAGGGCTCGCCCCCCGAGGGATTGGTGGCAGTGGATTTTCGGGCCGGACTCGTGCTCCTGCCCTTTCTCCCCATGAGCCCCGGTGACTTCAAGCTGATCGTCCAGGGTCTGGGGCGAGGAAGCCTCATTCAGTTCGACCGCGGCGACCTCTCCAAGCTGGAGCAATTCACAAAGGCCCATCGAGAGGAGTTCCGGGATACGGATCAAATGTTAGAGGAGCTGAAGACGCTTGAAAGGACTTACCGCGATTCCCTTCCGGACATCACCCACAATCGCCTTCGATTGCTCTACGACAAAACACTCTGGCAGACCATCTTCCAGAGCGCCCTCACCGGTTGGAAGGTGCGAAACTTGGTGGACCAGGGTTCGTATCAAAAGTTGCGAAAAAGCAAAGCGATGGTGATCCTGTTTTTTCTCCTGGGCATGATCCCCCTGTTGGGGAAATTTTTCAGGCGGATCTGGGGACGTGAGGACTGGCGGCGGCACTACCGGGGCATATGGACCAGTTGGACCTATCTGGGCAAGGCGGTAAGGGCAAGGGCATCGGAGAAAATCATAGACTGGCATAGATCGGGGCGTGTTCACGATGATCGTGCGCTGAATTTAGCAAGGCATCCGGTGCGTTTTTTTTGCCATTGGCCCTTTTCCCTCCTGCCCTCAGCATTGCATCGGTTCCTCACGGATTGGCCGTATGCAAAAGGCCGGCTCGATCATCTGGTTGCCCGTCCTTTTCGACTCTATTTCGATGCACGACTGCGCGAACAATGGCTTCGGGAAATGGTTGAAGACGGAAGAAAAAACCATTTGCTCACGGATGACGATGCCCGCGTGATTCTCTCCCAGGTGGGGGAGCCATTCATACAGAAGTATCTGAAGAGCCTTGCCGTGCACCTTTGCACGCTCCCGGTCACCCAGGTGGTCTCGGTGTTCATTGCAATCCTTTACATCGTGACGCATCCTGAATTGCCGCGCGCGCAAGCCTGGACCATCGGCCTTGGCATCATCGCCCTTTTTCAAGTGCTTCCCATTTCGCCGGGCTCCCTGGTTCGGGGTCTCTACGTGGTCTATTTGGTCCTGCGGGAGCGGAATTTCAAAGATTACAACATCGCCCTCTTCCTTGGCTTTTTTAAATACATCGGCTACCTGGCTTTCCCGATCCAGATGACCTACCGCTACCCCGCCCTGGCTCGTTTTATGGCAGGACATTGGGCCACTGAGGCTGTACACATCGTTCCGGTCTTCGGAGAGAGAGGGGCTTTGCTCGAGCATGGAGTGTTCTGCCTCTTCTATAACTGGCCTCTGACCATTCGACGCCGGATTAAGGTTCGAGGCACGATGCGGGCCTCGATCAAGCGTCGGTATTGGCACATTCCCCTGTGTGCCCTTGCCGGCTCAGGCATTCTCGGGCTTTTTGATTTTCTGTTTCTCAGGCAGTCCGGAGTCCTACCGGAGCTGAGGCAAATCTGGTGGCTTGCCATGGCTGTACCGCTTTTGTGCGGAGCGGTCGTGACGCTTGGTGCCGGCGGGGCCGGATTGGGCAGAAGAATCATCGGAGCGGCGCTATGCGGTGCTCTGCTAGGAGCCCTCCATACGGCCCTATCCGCAACAATGAGCCATGGAGGAGCCCCGGACATGGATTGGATAGCACTGGCCGCCATCTGGCGGATGTTTCTCTTTACGATATTTTCCGCCGTCGGGGCTGTCCTGACGGAGCTGAAGTTGCCGGAACCCGGCTTGAAATGATCCAATATGGATTTTTGCCGCGCCCCTCAGGGGATAGCAGAGCAAAAGCTCCTGTCCTTAACGAGAGGTTCAGCCCGCCATCCCTAATCGTGAGGACGATTATGGCCTCGGCTGACTCCTCACGGCACCTCGCGATCTCGGAGTTGCCCTTTAGCCGGTTTCCATCCGGAAGTGGCCCTTTTCGGTAATCTTCCGACTTCGCCCCCTCGACAAGCTCAGGGCCGCGGCGAGACAGGCGGCCTCAGTCCACGGGGTCGCTTGTATCCCGCCGATGGCGGGATACATCTCCGCCCAACCCCTTGCCTTCTCCCGCTCGGAGAGCGGGACTTTCCACTTGATCTTGCGAATCCCGCCCGAGGCGGAACCGATCTGGAAACTGCGCCGGTGTCCAATTTCTATTTCTGGATGGACACTCAGCGAACACTTCCCCCTGACGGGCACGTCGAAGATTTGACTTCGACGGCCTCAGTGGAGTCGCACCTCCAAGCAGGTGAGCCCTTTCGGGCTCACAAGTGAAACAATGCGGGCCTGAAACGGCCTTTTTTTTGCGTACCTTTTTCCTATGAAGATTTTGGCCTGGATTGTGCAAAAGGCTTCTCCTGGAAAAAGGGATCATCGTAGCCGCAGCCGGCCCACCGAAAAGCAGGATGCCATGAATCGGTGAAAGATGACTCTTGCACGGAGCTGGGCATTGGCCCCCGCTAAAGTCGGCCCCTATTTTGTGCGATAGTAGAGTTTGAAACGTCATGAAACGGAAACGTTCGGACCCACTCACGACTGAAAAAGGATCGAGTGAATTTCTTCGCAGCACCGGATCCAAACCCGCATTCCCGGAGCGGCGCAAGATCATGGAGTCTCAGCGAGTTGACTGCCAAACATCCGGTGAAGGCATGCAACTCATGGAGGTGGAGCTTGCCCCGGGTGGGACCCTCCTTGATGACGCAGACCGGATTTCCGCCCACCTGCCCCTTCATCCGGCGGTAGGCGCAAATGCGAAGGAAAGATACTCGGTGCTTGAGGAAACATGGTGAACGGAGATCAGCAACGGGAGAGACTCCCCATGAGGGAAGGAAAAGCCGAGAGAAGAAAAGCGGCCAGGAACATGAAACAAACTTATAGAGCCTACAACTGTGTCCGTTACCCTGAATGCCTGTCACGAGCAGCTTATAAAAATGGGCCTCTGGATTGCTCGGACTGCACCCAGAGGCAGGATGGAACCGATCCACCCGAAGTGGAGAATCTTTCCGCATACTGCAGGCTGCTCGGCGCGATCTTCTTTCCCGAGAGATATGGCCATTACATCCTCTCGGAGCAGGAGAAGGCGGGATAGACTGAATATCCTCCGGGTTCTTGGTTCTGGATGCTCGGTCGGGGGGCCGGCAAGCAAAACGGCTAGATGCAGGTTCCGATAATTGCGCCCTCCCGAACTGCGTCCGCTCCCCTTCTACAGACCTTGGCATCACCGATCAGATGCACTTCCCCTTTGAAATCCTTCAGTTTCTCTCCGAGTTCCTTGCGTGGGCGGAGGCCCGTGGCCAGAACGTGCATGTCAAATTTCTTCCATTTTTTCTCAATTCCCCTCTCCACCACATAGAGATGGTCTGCATCGGCCGACCTCACCTCCACCAATGTGTACAGGGCTACCCCCTGTTCTTTCAGCTTTCGTAAGAGAGTCCACCTCACGGTGTCTCCCATCTCAGCGCCAAGTTCCTCCTTCATCTCGAAGACGCTCACTCGTTTTCCTTTTGAAGCGAGGAAATGGGCCACCTCGAGCCCAACCGCTCCCCCACCGACCACCAGGAAGTTTTCCCCTTGGGGGAGGGCCCCCTTCAAGATGTCCCAGGCTGAAACCTGCTCCCGGGGTGGAAGGCCCGGTATACGAATTGCTGGAGGTTCTGCGCCGGTGGCCAGAATGACCGCATCCGGGTTTCCCTCAAGGATCTCCTGGCTCTCGATTTTTTTTCCGAAGAAGGTTCTGACGCCGCTCTCTTTTACCCTCCTGGAAAGATCGTCAAGCAATGAGCGAAAGTGTTCTTTTCCCGGCGGCTTTGAGGCCAAAATCCACTGTCCGCCCGGCTCCCTTCGTTCTTCAAAGAGCGAAACACAATGCCCCCTCGCCGAAGCTCGCCACGATGCCTCCAACCCTGCAAGTCCCGACCCGATTACCCAGATCACCTTGGACCGGCCTGCCTGCTTCAACTCCAGGGTTTTCTCTCTTCCCATGGCAGGATTCACCAGACAGCCGCCTTCCCCCTTCCAGTAGGCGTCAATGCAGGTATTGCAGGCAAGGCATCTTGTCACACTCTCCTCCCTGTTTTCTCTCCATTTGACGGGCAATTGAGGGTCTGCCAGAAGTCCCCGACCGATGGCGATGAAATCAGCTTTTTGTTCCCCCAGGGCAGCCTGGGCCAGGTCCTTTTCGTCCATCCTGCCGGCCACAGCCACCGGCGTCTGCACGGCCTTCTTGATCTCCTCACTGAGATGGAGAAAACAAGCCTTCTCCGTGTAAAAGGGGGCGATGGTCAAAGGATACGAACCGTTCACACCTGCCGAGACGCTGATGAGATCTACTTCGGATCTTTCCAAAAGGCGGGCAACCTTCGTGGATTCCTCGATGCCGATTCCCGCCTGCGTGAAATCGGAACCGTTTATCCGCACGCTGATTGGAAAATCCTTCCCCACTTCATTCCTTACGCACTCGACAACATCCAGGAGGAACTTTGCCCTCTGTTCCACCTCTCCTCCGTACTTGTCCTCTCTTCGGTTGCTGTCCGGGGAAAGAAAATTACTGATGAGATACCCGTGCGCAGCATGAATTTCCACCAGATCAAAACCGGCGTTTTTCGCTTTTGCCCCTGCTTTTCCGTACCGCTCCACGAGGTTTTCGATCTCAGGGATCGATAGGGATTCAGGAACCTCAGCTCTTTGGGACCAGGGGACAGGGGAAGGGGCTACCGGCCTGTAACCGAAAGGCTTTCTGGTTGCTTGCCGGCCCCTGTGGTTGAGCTGGATTCCCACTTTTGCGCCTGCTTCTTTCAGCACCTCAACGAGACGTTTGTGATCTTCGGTGCGCGCCTCCTCGTAGAAGGGCACCCTTTGGTAGGACACCGAAGGAGGGGCTGCGTCTATTCTGGCCCAGCCTGTGGAAGGCAACATGATGAGAGCAACACCGCCCTTCGCTCTTTCGAGAAAGTAATGCTTCGCATCATCCGGCAATTCTCCGGTAATGGGAGCCAGATGAACCGCCATGGGAGCCATGATAAGCCTGTTTGGAAGTTCCAGTGCCCCGATTCTCTTCGGGCTGAAAATGATATTGGCATAGCTTTCCGATGAGATCATTCGAAGAATCTCCTTTTGACCGAACCGCTCCCTGCCCGCACGCCCCGTCTCCTCCCCTGCAAACCAGGAGCTGAAGATGGCCGATTTGCCACCTTACCCGGGAGACGGCGTTCCAGCGCGTCATAAATCTTTTCCGGTTCAAATCCTTGAAAAACTCGTTTTTCCCGGTTTCTTTTTCGACAGGGTTTAGAGGCTGGACTGGTTGTGCCGGCTTTCTACCTTCCACGAGAGGTGGAAAGCCGGCCCACCCGGCGGCGGAGAAAACAGTAAAACCCAAGGGCTTGGGGACCCATGCAATGGAGGAACCCCTTGGGATCCCTGCGCCCCTGTCGATTCCTGACTATTTGCCTTTCCATTGGGGTTTGCGCTTCTCGGCGAACGCCTTCGGTCCCTCTACGAAGTCCTCTGATTCCCTCATTCTCTTGCTTTCAGGAAATACCTCGTCTAGAGCCCTTTCCAGGGACATGCTCATTCCCTTGAGCGTGGCCTCCTTGCTGGCCCGAACGGACAGGGGGGCACACTTGAGCACCTCGGCGGCCCAGCGCTCCGCAGCGGCCAAAAGCTCGCCCTGCGGCACGATCTCGTTGACAATGCCCAGGCGGTAAGCCTCCTGGACCGTCATCCGGTTGCCGGTGAGGATGTGGCCCATAGCCGCATGGTAGGGTGCCTGCCGGGGAAGGCGGTGAACGCCTCCGGCTCCTGCCATGAGCCCAACAGTAGGTTCCGGCAAGCCGAAAAAGGCCGTTTCCGAGGCAACCACAATGTCGCATGACATCACAATCTCAAAGCCGCCTCCCAGGGCCAGACCGTTCACTGCCGCTATGAGCGGCTTGAAGCAGTCGAAACGGCGCGTGATGCCCCCAAAACCGCCTTTCAGGTCCTTTCGCAGCTCATATGCGGCCTCCCCTCCGTGTTGAGCCTGCCATTTGAGATCATTGCCCGCGCAAAAGGCTCGATCCCCGGCACCGGTGATAATGCCCACCCAGGCATTGGGATCATCGGCAAATTCGTTAAACGCCCTATCCAGATCCCGATCCGCATATGGATGCAGGGAGTTCATGACCTCAGGCCGGTTGATCGTCACGATGGTGAGATGATCCTTTTTTTCCACCTTAATGAATTCGTAGGCCATCGTTTATCTCCTTTCTCTGTTGCGAATTGTTCTTCTATGGAAAACCCGCGTATCCCCGACACCCCCCAAGGCTCCTGGACCACATCATCCGGACTGGCCTTTCCAGGAAACTCAATTGTTAGTGTCACGGGCACCAAAAAGCGCTCATACCGCCGTTTTGCGCGGCATCAGGACGAGAGGATCATAGGAGAACGGCGTGGTCATGTCAATCCTAAAACGGAATCAAAAATCTTATCAAATTTCTTTAGGTTCCAACCATGCCCAGGCCCATATTGCCTCCAAAGCTCCTGATCTTCAACGATTTTATCTTCCGGCGCTCAATCGGGCAAAATCTTTCAAACACACCGTGCCACCGGGCCCCCGATTTCCAATTCCATGGCTTGGCAACCCGATTTCACTCCTCCTTATCTTTCGCCGCCGGTTTCAACGATTGCTTTTCGGTCTTTTCCTCTTGGCACTCCTTTGTCCTTGTCCTTGAGGTCCCCTGTTCTGACCCTGCGATTCAGGCACCTTCCAGGAGGGATTCCGAGGGAGGAAAACCCACAGGGCAACCGCCCCACAGATCATGAACATACAGAGAATCTGCCCCATGGTGAGGACACCCCAGAAGAGGCCGATCTGCGGGTCGGGTTCCCGAAAAAACTCCACCAGGAAACGAAACACCCCGTATCCACCTAGAAAAAAACAAACCATGGCCCCGGGACGGAGCCGGAGGTCTTTGAGCCTCCAAAGGATCACGAATAACAAAGCCCCCTCCAGGGCGGCTTCGTAAAGCTGAGACGGGTGCCGGGGGACCGCGCCGCCCGAGGGAAAAACCATAGCCCACGGGACCGAACCGGGGCGACCGAAGAGCTCGCCGTTTATGAAGTTTCCCACTCTTCCCAGACCGAGACCAATGGGCGCAGTGACGATTATCGTGTCGGCCACGTGCCAGAAGGGCAAATGCCGCAGCCGGCAGTACAGAATTCCGGTGATCAAAGCTCCTATGAGCCCTCCGTGGAAAGACATACCGCCGTGCCAGACGGCGATGATTTCCAAGGGATTCCTCAGGTAGGAAGGCAGATTGGAAAACTGATAGAAAAGGACGTATCCGAGACGGGCGCCGACGATTAGTCCGACGGCTAAATAGAAGATCATGTCCTGAAGGGTTTTTCCCTCAAGCCCGCAGAGGCGGGCCTTATGTTGCCTGCGGATCAGGAAATAGGAGGAGACAAAAGCAAACACGTACATGAGCCCATACCAACGAATCTGGAGTGGGCCGATCTCGATGATTGTGGGTTTTATGTTTGGAAAAGGTAACATTCTCCGGTCCACCCGAAGCTTTCATTTGGCCGGCAACAGATGCGCTTTCTCCTCTTCATCTCGGAAGGGTTTCCCTCCAATACAACGACATTCTCACCTCCAAAACATCAGCGGTATTCATCATCATCGTCGTCATCGTCATAGTCCTCATCATATTCTTCCTGATCGTAGTCGTAGCCGTAATCCTCTTCGTCATCGTACTCGTAGCCGGTGTCCAAGACCTCATAGCTGGTGACTGCAATGCGTTTCGAGCCGTCTCGGTCCGTCTCCACAATGCCGGTGACTTCCACATCCTCCTCCAAGAAATCGAAAAGTTCTTCCGCCATCTTATTGAGCTCGACGATGTATTCATCATCGTCTGTGATGATGGACACGGCCGTCACGTTATCCTCATCATCCCATTCGGTGGCTGAAACGACGCCTGCTACGGTTTCTTCTTTCTGGATTTTGCCCTTTCTCATCGTCTCCTTCCTTTCCTGCACCAAGTCAGGGGCTCTCGACCCACATTGCCCCTTCATCGATTCAGCAAAAAAACCTCGGTCCAGATACCCGGATTATTTCTGCCTGCCCGCGGGAATCCGTCGGAACAGGGAATTCTGAGCTTGAATCGCCCGGGTGGATCACCCTGTCTCCTCATGCATGTCGGAGAAACGAACCCATGGAAGCATATGGAACAACAAGGAAAGGAATCATAGGTCCTGTTTTTTCCGGCCCCGAGACATAGTCCCACTCCCCATTCAAAGCAAAAGGAATCCCCTTTCAGCCGGATGAATACCTCATGCCGCCCAATCTAACCCACTGCGGAATTAACCTCCATCGGGTGTCCCCCTCTTTTCGAATTCCGCCATGGCCCTTGAAACACAACATATATCATCTTTTCTGAAAATTCCAAGAAGCAATTTATTGTTGGAGCGGAAGATTTCAATTGGTAAAGCCGATTGGATCTGGTGTAAATTGTACTGGAAATGGGAATTGCCCGTGGAATAAGAGACTACCTTGCGCACAGCAGATTCAGGGTGCAAGGCTAGGGTCGAGCGGGATCGGAGGTAAAGCATGCAAAAGAGAGCTCTTTCGGCAGGGATTCTTCGGGCTTTTCTCCTGGTTATTCTTGTGACCCCGAGTTGCACCCCGGTGATCTCCCGGGATCTTCTCAAGGAAGTGGATCAGAGCATTCGTTTTGAAAAGCTAAGGGAGGAGCCGGAAAACTACCTTGGAAAGGTTGTGCTCCTGGGGGGAGAGATCTTGAAAACACGAAATTTTCCCGGTCAAACCCTTATCTACGTAGTTCAGCGCCCACTCAAGTACTGGGGGGAGCCGAATTCGGAAGGCATCTCCGAGGGGAGGTTCGTTATCTCGGCAAAGGGTTTCCTGGATCCGGCCATCTTTCGTGAAGGAAGAAAGGTGACGGCAGCGGGGACAGTGGCAGGGAGAAAAGTTGAATCGATAGGAGATAACCCGTATGCCTATCCCGTCATCGAAAAAGAGGAGCTTCATCTCTGGCCTGCGGCAGGATCCGCGGATTCAGGGGTAAGCTTCGGCTTTGGCATAGGGGTGGGCGTTCAGTTCTAATGTCGGGGCACGGAAGAGGAAGCTTGTGTTTGATTTTATTCTTGATTTTTTACGCTTTTGAGGTTAAATCCTACCCAAGCCGTCGAGGTGAGGAAATCCACGTACATGGGGCACTGAGGCATCTTCAACGAATGAAAAACCCGGAACGGTAGAACATGGAGCACGTTTTACTCCTCAACATTACCTATGAGCCTCTCAAGATCATAAACTGGAAAAAGGCGATCAGCATGCTCATGCTTGGCAAGGTCGAGGTTCTCGAGGAGTATAGCCGGCAGATCCACGCAGTCAGCTTCAGCATCAAATTGCCTTCCGTGGTCCGGCTCCTCAGGATGGTGAAGCGGCCGAAAAGTCCTGTCAAATTCTCAAGGCAAAACATCTATGCGAGAGACCGTTACCAGTGCCAGTACTGCGGGGAGAGGTTTCCGTCGGAGGAGCTCACCTATGATCATGTGACCCCCAAGTCCCGGGGGGGCAAAACCCAATGGCGTAACATCGTCACGTGCTGTCAAGGATGCAACAGAAAGAAAGGCGGTCGCACCCCTGAGGAAGCCCGGATGACGCTTGTCCGTACACCTTCGCGTCCCACGTGGGTCCCCGCCTTGAAGGTCACCATTGGTTTCAGAAATGTTCCCCAGTCCTGGCGGGACTACCTTTACTGGAACGTGGAACTGGTCGACTAGCCCGGGCAAGGCCCTTCCATCCCGGCCATTTTCCTACTTGATGGCTTCTGCGATTTTTTCCGCTGTTTGCTTGATGCGTTCCATGTCACCTGCCTTGAGCTCCCAGACCGTCATGGGAAGCTCAGGAGCCCCAATGGCGCGGGGGATGAGATGAAGATGATAATGCATGACCACCTGGTTTGCGCCACGACCGTTCAGCTGAAGGCAGGCTACACCCACGGGGCTCAGCACATCTTGAATGGCCCGAATGATTTTTTTTGAGGCGATGTGGACTGCAGCCAAATCCTCCTCCGAGATCTCCCCCAGGTCTTTCGCATGACGCTTCGGAATCACAAGGGTGTGACCCTCCGAAATTGGATTGATGTCTTCGAAGGCAAAGACCCTCCCATCCTCGTAGACTTTAAAGCTGGGGATCTCCCCCTTAACGATTTTACAAAAGATGCAATCTTCCATCCCGAGTCCTCCTTTCATGGGGCGTGATGAGATCCCTCGTCTTGGGGGGCGATGAAACTCTCTATCCGCGCTCTTTTTCCGGCAGGAAGTGCCGCAGCTTTTCTGACGTACATAGCCCTCATCACGTCATAGGTTCCATCCTCGAAAAGGACCGGCACCTGGGTGACATAGTCGGGGTTGTGGCAACATCCGGGCGCAAAATAATGTCCGGGTCTCCTCCCTTCTTTAAGACGGGATGAAACGTGTCGAAGCTCCTCCCGGGAGATTACCATTCCCGCCTGCCCCGTGGAGATGACAACCGGTGTGCCCGGCTCGAACAACTTCTTTCGCTCCATGCCCTTGCCCCTTTCTCTTCGTGCGAGTCAGCCGAAATCTCTTTTTTTTATAGTGCCGGGAGCTGACCATGTCGAGGGTTTTTTGCCTCCACGATGCCGTCGACGAGATTCAGAAGCGGTGAAAGCCCTGGATCTTCAATCCGATGAAGCCACCGGTGAAGAGTTTCCAACCCCCGAGGAATATATTTTTCGAAATAGCGTTTTTTCATTTTCTTTGAAAGAAAGGAAAAGGCCCCCAGGATTTGAAGGTTTCTCTGAATCGCCAGGTATGGGAACTGCTTTTCGAAAGGCTCCAACCATTCTGTTCCGCGTGCCTCAAACAGAGACAAATAATGCTGGTAGACTTCATCTCTTGTTCGTGAGGGAAGAGGCGTATACGGGTCGATTAGCAGGGAGGCCAGGTCATAGCCAAGGGGACCAAGTCGCCCGCCCTGCCAGTCTATGATCCCGATTCTTTCACCCGCTACCATGATATTCCTGGACTGGAAATCCCGATGCAAGAAAAATTGCCGATTCCAAGCAGAACACCTCTTGGCCAGGTGATTGAACGGGGCTTCCAGTTCAGACCAATCCATCTTTAACCCAAGGAAGTCACGGAGAAAGGCGTCCCTGAAGTAGTCGGACTCGTATCGACGCATCACCGTTCGATCGTAGCTTTGTGTCTGGCAACACCAGGCCGGGTTGAACCCTTTGGCTCCCTCCGTCTGGAGGCGAAAAAGCTCTTCCACAACCTTTTTGTAGATTGGAAGGGGATCTTCGGAAGATGAGGCCTTGTCCTGCAGGTTCGTGATCCCGAGATCCTCCATGAGAAACCACCCCTTATCAAGATCGAAACGGAAAATTTTCGGCACCGGGATACCTTTCCCGTGGAGGTGGGAACCAATCATCAAATAGGAGAAGTTTTCACGCTTCGTGCGCAAGTCCGCTGGAGGATTGGCCATGGCCACAAGACTTGTTCCTGCATCCCCGGGGAAGATCCTCCAGAAGAGTCTCTTGGAACCGTCGCCCCGCAGAGGATGAACATCCATCCGCTCCGCGCCGGGATTGCCGTCCTTCAAGAAATTGCGGATGAATTCCACGAGATCACGAGGCATCCGTCCTTCCTCCAGGTGAGACCTTGGCTGGCCGCATAGAGAATGAACCCGCTACGCTTCCCCTTGAAATCTGTGGCGCGGCCCCCTCGAATTCGCAAGCGATCACCGGCTAATTGCAAATGGATGAGCAGGAGGGGTGATCGGTTACTCGAATTCCATTCAGGACCCTTTCTATTCTATGAGACGCCCCTTTCAAAATCCAGCAAAAGTCCCGGAGCGTCATCAGGATGCGGTGGGGTGGGCGGGCAGCTACCGGGACTCTTGAGTCCTGAGGACAAGGATTCCTGCCGCATCGTGCTTAAAGAACCTGACCGGCCAGATCCTTTCGAATCTCCACGTTCGACGTGACGATGCTGTCCATTACCTTTCTTTGCCTCCTTACCACCACGTCTTCCCAGAGGATGGATCTTACTATTTCTACCCCTTCTTCCAGCACGCTTCTTTCACCGATGATGGCCCAGTCCCGTATTCTCGACGACGGATGGATGTCACAGCCCGGGCCCAATAGGACGGAATTTCCTTTCAAGGCCTCCTGGTTTGCCAGGAAATAGCTCTCCACGGTACCCACATCCCGCCACAGGTGACCAACGGATACATGGGCCTTGACAGGCACGCCGCTCCTGATCAGACGCCGGTAAGAATCCATAATATCGGAGTGAACCCCTTGCGGAATGTGGCTGAGCATTTCCGGATCCATGACGTGAATACCCGTGAATGCCCACCCTTCAGATTGGGTGTCGAAAGGAATCTCCGTGATATTGTTTGCGGCGTCTATCTGAATCTTGTTAAAAGCCTTCCGGTCATGGAGAACCAGGGTTGCCGGTGCCCTCTTCCGGCAATGCGCCTCGTAGGCTTTCGCCAGGTCAATGTCGGTGAGGATATCCCCGTTTACCACGACAAAGGGAGCAGAACCCCAGAAACCTTCCGTGTTTCTTATCCCTCCCCCTGTTCCCAGGAGCTCGGGTTCTGTCCTGACTTCAACATGGATCCCGGGATGTCTGCCGCCGTAGAGATAATCTTCGAGCTGTTCGGAGTGATGGTGTGCATTCACCACGATTTCACGAACGCCGTATGCCTTGAGATAATCAATGGTTCGGTCGATGAGGGGCCTGTTGCCGACCGGGATTAGGGCCTTGGGTTTTTTCAAAGTGAGAGGTCTCAATCGTACCCCAAAGCCCGCGGCGAGAATCATCGCTTTCATTGACCACCTTTTCGGAATGCTTTACCACCGAAGACTCCATTGAGCGCAAGTCCATCCAGGGAAACCATCACAGGGTCACCCCGCGTCCATCCTGTCACCGATTCCGATATTTCGCCATTTCCCAGAGAATCTTAAACGATTCCACTGCCTGCTCCGGGGTGAAGAAGGAGGGAATTTGTTCACGACCCAGTTGCTGGATCAAAGCTCTCGCATCCCGGTTCTCTGTGAGGGAGGCGACGATAACCGCCAGCACGGGCTTGGACTGTCCTGAGATGATCCCTATGATGCGGTCGAGGCCTTCCAGGGACAAAAGCGCTCCAAAGATGAGGATGACGCCGTCTACCGAATGGTCGCCAAGAATCACCTGGAGCGCTTCAGGGACCATCAGGGGATTGGTCGCCACAGCGCCTGTCATATCCACCGGATTTTGCCACGAAGCCATCCCGGGAAGGATTTCCCGCAGTCGCAAGCAGGTCCCTTCTTCCAAGACCTCCACAAGCAGTCCGGCCTCCACGGCCGCATCACATGTGGCCACCCCGGGTGCACCCGGACCTGTGAGCACGGCGAGACGGTTCCCCTCCGGATAACGCTCCCCGGCCAAACCGATCACGCTATCCACAAAAGACTGATAGGATCTTGCTTCAATCAGCCCGAGCTGCCGGTGAAGCCCCGACTGGATCAAGTCGTTTCCCGCCAGGGCCCCTGTGTGCGAAGAAGCCGCCACCCGTCCCCGGGTCGTCCGTCCCGTTCTGAACATGACAATCGGCTTCCGACAGAGCGCAGACCTGGCCAGCTCCATGAAACGCCGCGGCCTCTTGATCTGTTCCACGTACAGGGCGATAACCCGGGTGGCAGGGTCCTCTATCAGGTATTCCAGGTAATCACAAAGGTCCAGATCAGCCTCATTGCCTGATGAGATCAGGGTGGAAAAACCGAATCCCCGTTCCCTGCATCGAAAAAAAAGCGTTTCGCAGACCGAGCCGCTCTGGGAAATGACCGCGATACTGCCCGGAGTGGAACCGCTCATCTCCCGAGAAAAGGAGGCGTTGAGACGACCTGCGGTGTTGATCACCCCGATGGTATTGGGTCCGATCAGCCGAAGATTATGGGTTCTCACAAGCTCCACGATCTCCTTTTGGAGCGTTCTGCCCTCCTTGCCCGTTTCAGCGAATCCTCCTGCGGCTACAATGACCCCCGCCATCCCCTTGCCGGCACAGGCCCTCAAGCTCGCAGGGACATGCTCGGAAGCGATGGCCAAGATCCCCAGATCCACTGGATTGGGAACAGCGCCAAGGTCTTCGAACACATGGAGACCGAGGATCTTTCCTCCTCTCGGGTTCACGGGAAAGATGGAACCCTGAAATCCTCCTTTGACCAAGGATTGAAGAAACCAGTTTCCCAGACTGTCTTCTTTCGAAGAGGCCCCCACCAAGGCCACAGATTGAGGGTTCAGGATCCTGCGCAGCGTATGAAGCGAGGTTGTTTGAGAGCTCGACTTGATCACGAATTCATTCACCCCAAGAGCCGAAGTGTATGGGATCCTTCCAGACCGGAGGCTTCCACGAGGCGAGTCTAAGAAAAACGAAACGCTTTTTCAAGGAAAAAGGGGAGGGCAATTCCACCACAGCCGGAACGGCAGAGGATTGATGTAAGTGTTAATCTTTCACCTTGAACCCTGAACCTTTGAACCGCTGAACGATTACCTCGGATGAGGCCTATGCTGTGATTTCCGTCCCTTTCACCGACAAAAATTTGACATTTCGGCACGGCGCCCTTTTCATTGAATATCACGGAAGACCTGGTTTTCATTTCCTTCGAGAATGAAATGTTTGTATACTGTATTGACGAGTCGTTACAAATACAAGAATTCGGACTTGGAAACCATTGCCGATTCCCGATTTTGAGAGGGTTGAATGCGAGAGCAGCCGAACTCAAGAGGAATCATTCATCTGGACATGGATGCCTTCTATCCGGCAGTCGAGCTCCTGGACAACCCGGCCCTGAAAGGCAAACCTGTGATCGTTGGCGGCAGCCGCGAAAGAGGCGTCGTATGTTCGGCTTCTTACGAAGCGAGAAAATTTGGAGTCCACTCAGCCCAGCCAATGGCCACAGCCGTTCGTCTTTGCCCCGAGGCCGTCGTTTTGCCCGTGCGAATGTCCAGATACAAGGAAGTGTCACACCAGGTATTCCGCATTTTTCGCACGTTCACCCCGCTGGTGGAGCCTCTCTCCATTGATGAGGCCTTTCTCGATGTCACAGGCTGCCTCCGTCTGTTCGGTCACCCGGTCCTTGTGGCGAAAATGATTAAGGAGCGTGTGAGGCAGGAGGTCGGGTTGACTGTTTCAGCGGGAATCGCACCTTGCAAGTTTGTGGCAAAAATCGCCTCCGATTTGAACAAACCGGACGGGCTGACCGTGGTACCGCCCGAACAGGTCCGCCAATTTCTGAGCGCCCTGCCCATCGAGAAAATGTGGGGAGTGGGAAAAGCCACACAGGAAAAACTGGAAGTCCTGGGGATTCGAACCATCGGCCAACTTGGTCGAATGCCGGCCGATTTCCTGGAGAGGAAGTTCGGCAAGAACGGAATCGCCATGCATCGCCTGGCGGCAGGAATCGACGAAAGGGAAGTGGTTCCCTTTCATGACATGAAATCCGTAGGGCATGAGGATACATTCGACCAGGATATCACCGAGCTAAAGGCAGCGAAGAAAGAACTCATGTCCCTGGCCGGTAAAGTGGCGCGCAGGATGCGCCGTGAGAAGATAAAAGGCAGAACGATCACCCTCAAGGTGAAATACGGCGACTTCCGCACGATTACACGATCCACCACATTGTCCGAGTCCACCGACGACGGATTCGAGATCTATGAGGTCGCTTGCCGTCTCCTCCGCAAAACCGACGTGGGAAAAAGGCCCACCAGGCTTCTGGGGATCGCTTTATCCCAACTCAGCCATAAGGGGCAAGAGGACCAGCTTTCTCTCTTCGGGGAACGTTCGGAAACCCGGAAAAGAGAGAGCTTGAACGCGGCCCTGGACGCCCTATATGAAAAATTCGGTGATCACAGCATTCTTCCCGGTACGCTCCTCACGGAATAATCCCCGCCGGGAGGCAGGAAGAAAGGCCGCCATGCGTTCCTGTGGCGGACCCATGAGCCGCCATTCCGGGGGCGCCTGCCCCTTTGGTGGCCGGCCGTGGCTTATGAGAGCTCCGTCAAAAAGTCGATTTCAGGCTTTCCTTCCAGGTATCCACCGATTTTTTTTCCGAAAGCCTTAAAATGTTCCTGCTGGCGATGAAAATCTAGGGCCTCTTGATCCTTGTATTTTTCGTAGAAGACGAAAACCGTGGGATCTCCTTGCGATTGATGGGGAGTGTATGCCAGGTTTCCCGGTTCGTTGGCCCGAACTTTCTTGGAAGCCTCGACCATGGCCTCTTTCATGGCCTCTATTTTCCCTTCCTGAACCTTCAGTTTGGCGATGACTGTAATCATTCCATTCCCTCCTTGTTGGGATAAGCCGACTCTTTTTCAAACGGGGCTGAGCTTAGGAAAAACCGAAGACCGTGTCAAGGGGGAAATGGGCATAGGGTCGGGCTGGTTGCGAGTGATCCGAGGCTGGATCTTCAGCGAGGATGCGACTTCAGAGGCATCGCCAATGTTAGAAGGAATGCCAGGGATCGAAATCCAAATGCCAAATCAACTCCCCATGCCGAACATGAAGAAAATTTTCCCTTTGGTTCTGCTCGAAGACTGCCCACCGTTGAGGCGAGAAAAACCTCCTTACACCAGAACAACACGTCCACGGGATGACGCCGTGATCACTCAGGTCTAATCTCATTGGGTTCAGGCTCTTTCTTGAAGCCCTTCGGGCTTCAAATCCGTCGCCGGCGCCTATGCCTCTTTTCCTTCATGTTTTTCCCAATCGATAGGCCGACCAAACGGCCCCGAATCCGGCCAGACCAAGCACGGTAAACGCCCAGCCCCAGATGTGGTATTGTCCGGAGCCCGAGCTGAGGGGGTTCGTCCAGTCCAGAACGGCCCCGAAAACCAGAGGAGATATGGAGCCGGCACCGAACCCCAGCAAGGACCTTAGACCAAAGGCAGCGCCTAAATAGGGAGTGGGAACCACCTCCGTCAGGGCCGCGGAAAGAACGGGAGAATCCCCCAGGGAGGAGAACGCGTAAAGAAGTCCTACGAGAATCACCAGGGAAAACGGCCAGGCGATGGTCCACCCAAAAACGAAGGAACAGAGGGTGCTGATTCCGGAAAGAACCAGGATCACGCGGGCGCGGCCGAGATGATCGGAGAGGGATCCCATGGAGAAGGAGGCAAAAAGACCGGCCAGATGAAATGCCGCCGTGAGGTATGCGCCAATTCCTGCAGCGTCAAGACCTCCTGTTCCCCTGGAAGCGAGGCAACTGAAAAGAAATGCGGGAGCCCAAGCCCACATTCCCAGAAGCTCCCAGGTATGAAATGCATATCCACCAATCAGCAACATGGCCGGCTCGTTCGCCAGCACATCCCTTCTAAATCCCCTTTGCTCCGTGAGCCTTACCGGCGCAATCGCGGTTCTGGAAAGGGTTAACCACGTAAGGATTGATCCTACAAACGGCCCCAGGCAGGTAAGCATGAAGGAGAGTCTATACCCCCCGAGAGGGAGTGCAATGCCACTCAAGGCGAGCGACAACACGTAACCAAGAGAGGTACTTGCAATGAAAAGTCCTGTAGCCATCCCCCTCCGCTTGACCGGGTAGCGGACTGCAAGAATCATGAGACCCGTCGTGTAGGTCCCTCCCAGAGAAACGCCCACGAGACTGTACAGAATCACAGCGGAAAGGTAATTGCGGGCAAAAAAAGCGAAGGCGAGAGAAAAAAAGGCGCTTGCCGACATGGATCCGAGGTAGATAGGCTTGGGGCCAACCCTGTCCGCCACAATGGAGAATACGAAAAGGGATACGGTATAGCCTATCTGGAATGCGCTGGCGATGGAACCCGCTGCCGCAGCAGACATCGCCCATTCTTGCTGCAACACGGGTAGAGCGGCTGCGTAGGTCATCGCAACGATCTGGCTGAAGACCCTGGACGAACAAATTCCGGTAAGCCACCAATCGAATTTCACGTGAAGCCCCGTCGCGTCAAGAAAGATCCTTGGGTCATCAACAGCACGTTTTTTGGGTTCGGCCCTGCCATCTGCTTCGACGAAGCACATTTCCAGCCTGGACAAGAGACTCGGATCCGATCTTCGATCGAAAATTAGCACAACCCATTTACCGTGTACAGCCTTTCGCGAGAAAAATATCGCGGTCTCCGGATTTGAGACAACCTCTGCTGACTCCAACCTTGAACCCTGAACCGGTGAACGATGATATTTTCTTTTCCTTTCCGGACAATAGATGATATAGGACTTTTACGTGTAAGGGAGATCCCTTCCGGTGAAGAGCTTCGGAGGAATTGGATGGCAGTATTCACGTTTTCGAAAAGGGGAGATCAAGGGAATACAAGTCTTTTAACCGGCGAAATTGTCTCGAAGTCCAACCTTCGTCCCGAGACTTACGGTACACTCGATGAAGCCAGTTCCGCTTTAGGGCTCTCGAAGTCGCTCACCGGAAACGAGCAAATAAGGGGCATGATCCAGAAGGTGCAAGAGGACCTGCTCAGCCTGGGAGCGGAATTGTCCAGCGAGGGCGGAGGAAACGAAAGGCATAGAATAGGACCGGGTCAAATTACGCGGCTTGAACATTGGATTGAAGAACTTCAAGGAGAGGTTGAGCTCCCCCGGCATTTCATTTTTCCTGGTGCCAATGCGGTAAGCGCCGCCCTGGACCTGGCCCGCACAATCATTCGGCGAGCCGAGCGGCGTGCGGTCGCCATGAAGGAATCGGGACTGCTGCATCACGATGAGGTGCACGCCTATTTGAATCGACTTTCCGATTATCTTTTTGTACTGGCCCGCTATGCGGAAAAGAGAGGATAGAGTCAGCAAAGGAGGTGGTGGAGATGATGAAACCTGGGAAGGACTCCTTGGATCTCGGAGTGCTGGTTGGCGATATCAAGGCCAGCCTTCATTTCTATCGGGATATCCTTGGGCTCGCTTACGTGGAAGAAGTGAATGTGAAATTCGGAAAAATGCACCGCTTGCGCTTCGGCACCAGTGATTTTAAGTTGGTGGAGCCTTTGGCCTCACCCTCCAGGGGACCCGTAGGTCTTGAGAAACAGATTGGATTTCGCTATGTCACTTTTGTCATAACCAATCTTCACGAGCTCTGCCAAGAACTTGAACGTAAGGGAACCGAGTTTGCGGTGAAAGAGACCGAAATCCGGCCAGGGGTTCGCATTGCCATGGTCAAAGACCCGGACGGAAACATCGTGGAGTTTGTGGAAAGAGACTAGGGCGCCCATGGGCCAGGCGAATTCCAGATCCGTGGGCGTCGCGGAAGGTCTTCACACCGCTCTTATAATAACATCAGGGGAAGGACCTTCATAACGAGGGCGCTCGGAACGGGGAGGCGGACCGCGACGAGAAGTCCGGGTGAAACCGAGTGGAAAGCCCCGGCTGAGCCGGAAGCCATCGTTGGTCATGGCGCCCCCAACATGGGAAGGATCGGATTTGCAGGCACCGTAAGTTTTTTTGTAAAAACAAGGCCATGGGCAGATGGTATTTCCTCAGTATCACATCACTCCTCTTGCTCGGTACCCAAAGATTTCTTTACAAGGTATCTGCAGAAAGAAAATGCAATTCCGCCTGGACAACATCTTCATTCATGGCGACTGTGAGCTTTCTGAGCTCCTTTCTTTTTATTCTCTCCGATGAACCGGTCTCCAGTTTAGCGTTTCTGTTGTTCATTTCCATTGTAAACAGCGCCTCTTTCGTGCTCAGTGCAATTTCCCATATGGAAGCTTTAAAACGCATGCCTGCCGCCGTCGTATATCCGATTATCAGGCTTAACGTGGTCGTCGTGGTCCTATTCTCAATCGCGTTTTTTAAAGATCGATTGTCGCTTTTCCAAGCGGTGGGAATCGCCATGGCCATGGTCTCCATGCACATCTTGACAAGATCTTCCCTGGAGCCGGACTCCATTTCATCAAAAGCGAAACATGGATTCCTACTCATACTGGTCGCGCTGATTTGTGGTTCTATTGCTTCGATCTCCAGCAAGTTCGCTGCAATGCATACCAATAAATTAGGATTCATGGCCATCTCTTATCTCTTCGGCACCCTGGTTTCATTAACTCTGGCCAAGAATCAGACCGTCGGAGGCATGGATGGAAATCTCAAAGATGCACTAATCATCGGTTTCGTGATGGGTTTAATCAACTTTGCTGGATTCTACTCGTTCCTAAAAGCGCTCTCTTCCGGCCCTCTCTCCATCATCGTCTCGATTACGGGGCTGCATTTCGTCATTGCAATCATCCTTTCCTCCCTGATTTACAAAGAAAGGTTGACATCCTTGAGAGTCCTTGGAATCTCCACAACCATTCTGTCCATTCTTTTTCTAAGGGTCGTTTGACATTTAGGCCTTGGAATCCCGCGCCCCATGAGTCGGGGAAGGATGCCAAATGGATCGATGGGCTCGAAGGATCCGGCGATCGGTTACAGGAGATCTTGTTTTTGACTCTTTGACGGTAAATGTGTAATGATGGCGGCTAAGACCGGCCTGAGTCGGACGGGAGTCCGTTGGTTTCAGGGACACGCAAAGGAAGGGAGAAATGGAGATTCGAAGATGCTTCGAGGTCCTCGACCTTGACCCAAACTCAGACATCCAGGAAGCAAAGCAGGCCTATCGAGATATGGTCAATATCTGGCACCCGGATCGTTTCTCGGGCAATCCGCGCCTAAAAATGAAAGCTGAACGGAAATTGAAAGAAATCAACTCCGCCTATGAGGAGATTGTGCGCTTCTTGTCCCTGAAGGAAAAAATGGAAGAAGCGCGAAAGGACACTCGCCGCTCCGGGCCCTCCTCCCGTGAAACGGAGGGGACGAGTCTCACGGAAGCCATGGCTGAAGCGGGTACCAGGATCTTTTTAGGCTTATGGTTCCACCTGAATCAAGGACTTCGCCGCCTCGTTTCGGATCAAGCTGTAAACGAGAAAAAAAAGCCCCCAACTGATGCCGGAAACGGTCACCACAAGCCGTTTTAAGACCGCTTTACTTGCCTTTTCCTTTAGTCTTTCTCCTCGGTTTAGTAGCCTTCGCCTCTAACCTGGCCCTTTTCAGATTCTCACCAAGTCCCAACTCCTTTGCAGCCTTTCTGCGCTTCGCTGTCAGCGTTTTTGCCGCCAAGGCCTGTCGTGCAGAAAATCCGTGCTTTCTTCGGTACTCTTTCAGATCCATCCCATGCTCTTTGAGATGCCGATTGGTGATCAGCTTGAATTCTTTCCCACACTCAAGGCAGATCACCTTGTTTCTCTGGATGGACTTTTGCGGATCCATAGGTTCTGCTTCAGGTTTCCCTTCAAAGCCCGACAACGGTCCTTCTTCTTCGGATTTTATTCCCTTCAATACGTCAAAGGTTTTCTTGAGAAAATCCTCCATATGCTCCGCTGACATGACTGCATGGGATGCCTGGGCCTTTGCAATTTCGGCTACCATTTCCGTCAAGTCTTTTCCCATTCTTTCCTCCTCCCTTACAAAAGTTATTCGAGTGCTTTGTTGCAAAGCATTCACACTTTTATACAAGTCACAGCGTTTGTCAACAACTTTAAATGCACGACATTCATTTTTCTGAGGTTTCCTAAAGTAGATGTGACCCGCGCCTGTCCGGGTATTCTTCACCTGACTGCGGACTGGTTGCATTGGCTGATTACTGTAGTGACATAGATAGAGCGAAACGCCAGTATCTGCGTTGCACTTGGCTCGCGAACAACCAGAATCGCCTATGGGATGCCAATACTCCAGATGAAATAGCAATGCGACCCATGATTCCTGCCTTCCGTGAATGAGCTCCCTTTTTCCAAGCGCATCTTTCAGTGAAGGAAATGAGATGATAGGAGGAGGATTATTGATTCCTTCACGATTTCGCAAAGGAGGTACGAGGCCCATCCAAAAAACGGTCTCAAGGGAAAAGCTAGGTTTTCCTTTTTTCGGACTTATCCTATTTACTGATGGGAATTCATGCTTATTATTTTTCCGGGAATATGAATCGAATTCTCGATGACCTTATCAAAGAGTAGAGGCGGAAAAGGTCCACGCCGCGGTTAGAAAAATTCCCAACGCATAGCAAGCAATCACGGGCTACATGCACGTAATCCAGTTCCACGAGTGATGCGGGTTTTTCTTGTCGATCGGTCTGCTCATGAATGATACGGAATATAGAGGATTAGCCTTTCAAGCTTTCATAAATGAACATCAGATGAGGAGGAAACGATCATGTACTCAAAGACAGTAATGGAGCATTTCAGGAATCCCAGAAACGTGGGCGTCATGGAAGACGCAGATGGGGTGGGCGAAGTGGGGAATCCGCTGTGCGGCGACATGATGACTGTTTACCTGAAAGTGGAAAACGAGCGTATTAAGGATATCAAATTTCAGACCTTCGGCTGTGGCGCTGCAATAGCGGTATCCAGTATTCTGACTGAAATGGCAAAGGGAAAAACCATTGAGGAAGCCAGAAAGATCTCCAACAGGGACGTAGCGGAAGCCTTGGAGGGCCTGCCCAAGAACAAACTGCATTGCTCCAATTTGGGTGCTGATGCGCTGCACGTGGCGATCAAAGATTACGAGAACAAGAAGTCCGGGAAATCAACGCCTGAACCGAAGCGAAAGGAACGACATGAGCACCTGCACGGAGAGAAGTGTTATTGTCCTTACTGCGACACCGAAATTCCTCCAGGAGAAACCGCCTGCACCAACTGTCAACTAAATGTCATGTAGCATTCTTATTAACGAAGGAGGGCAAGATGAGAACGATCAACCTGGATCATCTTTCAGCAACGCCTCTTCTGCCTGAGGTACAGGATGCCATGATCGAAGCCATCAAGGCGAATTATGGAAATCCTTCAAGCCAGCATAAGATTGGAGATCGGGCGGCCCAGGCACTTGAGCAGTCCCGCGAATCGGTGGCGAAACTCCTTGGATGCGAGGTACCGAAGCAGATTGTATTTACCTCCGGCGGTACGGAATCCGTGAATCTTGCCATTAAGGGTGTGGCATGGGCCAACCAAGAGAAGGGGAAACATATCGTCACATCCAATATCGAACATAATGCCGTGCTCCGCAGTCTGCGTCGACTGAAAATGATGGATTTCCAGGTCACTTCAGTGCCGGTGGACCAGTATGGCAGGGTGAATCCGGACCACGTGGCCAAGGCGATTCGAGACGACACCATTCTCGTCTCCATCATGCACAGCAATAATGAGATAGGGACCATGCAGCCCATCGACGAGATCTCGGAAGTGACCAGGGGGAAAAAGGTTCTGCTCCACTCGGATGCTGTGGATTCGGTGGGAGTGGTTCCCGTCCATGTGAAAAAACTGGGTGCGGATTTACTCAGTTTTGCCTCGAATCCTTTCTATGGCCCCACGGGCGTGGGAGGGCTTTATGTTCGCCCGGGAGTCAAAATATGGCCCTTGCTGGATGGAGGTGTCCAGGAGAACAACAAACGGGCCGGGGCTGAAAACTTGATCGGCATTATCGGCATGGGCGCAGCGGCCGAGCTTGCCATGAGAGATATGGATTCCAGGATTGCCCATGTCAAGAAGCTCAAGGAAAAACTCCTTCGGGATTTACCAGGCTATATTGACGGATATTACGTGAACGGACACCCCGAGCACAGCCTGCCCAACCTCGTCTCCATCTCGATCAGGTACATTGAAGGGGAGAGCGTGGTCCTGATGCTTGATGACGAGGATATCGCAGTGTCCACAAGATCGGCCTGTGCCGCAGGCTCACTTCAAGCCTCTCACGTCCTATTGGCCATCGGGCGTGAATTTGCAGATGCACAGGGAACCATGGTGATCACCTTCGGTGTCGACAATACGGAAAAAAACATTGATCTTTTCCTGAGAGCATTAAAGGACTCGGTGAAAACATTGAGAGACATATCGCCACTGTATTCCAAAGCCGCCGGCGGCTAGCCTGAATGGGCGAGCCTTTTCTTTATCCTTGGCAGGGAATTTCTTTTGACCTATAATTGCGGCGGTGCAATTCCATTCGGTAAGGAATCAACCGGGAGGAAGACATGGCGAAACAGATTTCCTTTACCAAGCAAGAGAATAGGATCCTTCCCAAATTCAGGGAAAAAATTAACAAGGCCGAATCCACCGAGGACGTGAAGAAATTTTTTGTGTACACGGCGATAGAATTGTTTGAAACGATTTTTCAAGAAAAGATGGATTTTCACTACGAGGACATCGCTTTTGATCCTGAACGCGAACCCTACTATATTGTAAGTAATCGCCTCCGTGTGTCCCCTGAGTTTGGATCCGTATGGAAGGCTTCCGACCTGCCCCATGTGGTCTATCGCCTGGCTGAATCAGCCATTGGTCGATACAGACACCTGGAGAAGCATCCTGAAAAAACCGACGCAAAAATCAGGATGCAAACTTGATCCATCGCGGGAGTTGGATCGGGTCCGGCAGATTTCGGTTTTCTCAGTCTCGATGATATTCTACGCAAATCATTCGGCCTTGTAAAATCTCGAAGATTCCACTCAACGAAATGGGCCTCATATCGAGATTGACGTGAGGGCTGTGCCGGTTCATTTGGAGCCATACATTGGGTCATCTTGTAGGGTCGGACACTCCGTTGCCGCCACGGGAAACACGGTTTGTTCTCGAGGCGCCTCTCTTCTCGCAGCGCACCCGTCTGTGAATACAAAACGGTGATTCATGCCTGTGTATCGCTCGCTGGGGATGTAAATTATGGAGCAAATACGGAACTTCAGCATCATCGCTCACATTGACCACGGGAAGTCAACCCTGGCTGACCGTTTGATTCAGATTGTGGGTCTGGTGGATGAACGAAACTTTCGCGACCAGATTCTGGATAACATGGAGATCGAACGGGAACGGGGAATCACGATCAAAAGTCAGGCCGTGACCCTGCCCTATACCAGTCGTTCAGGGGATAAGTATGAGCTCAACCTGATTGACACGCCGGGACACGTGGACTTTTCCTATGAGGTCTCCAGGGCCCTGGCTTCCTGTGAGGGCGTACTGCTTCTGGTAGATGCCTCGCAGGGGGTGGAAGCTCAAACTTTGGCGAATCTCTATGCGGCCATGGAACATGATCTCGTGATTATCCCGGTCATCAACAAGATTGATCTCCCGTCAGCGGACATCGACAGGGTCAAAGAGCAAATCGAGATGGACTTGGGGCTGGATTCGGATACCGCCCTTCTTTGCTCGGCAAAGGAAGGCAGAGGGATCGAGGAAATCCTGGAAGCCCTTACAAAGAGAATCCCGGCCCCAGTGGGCAGCGTGGATGATCCTCTGAAGGCTCTGATTTTCGACGCGCACTACGATGCCTTTCGGGGTACGATTGTCAGTTGCAGGGTCTTCACCGGGCGTCTCGCTCCCGGGGATCGCATTCAACTGATGTCCAACGGCGCCGTTTACAAGGTAGAGGAGGTAGGACTGTTTCGCCTCGGAAGGGAACCGAGAAAGGAGCTTCGTGCAGGAGAGGTGGGTTACCTTATTGCAGGGATAAAGACCGTGAGCGATATACGAGTCGGTGACACCGTTACGCTCGATTCCCATCCGGCACCGGAGCCGCTGCCGGGTTTCAGGGAGGTCAAGCCCGTGGTGTTCTCATCGCTCTATCCGATCACTTCCGAGGATTACCACGATTTGGCCGATTCCCTTGACAAGTACAAGCTCAACGATGCGGCCCTGGTCTTCCAGAAGGATTCCTCCGTCGCCCTGGGCTTGGGGTTTCGCTGTGGTTTCCTTGGCCTCTTGCATCTGGAAATCGTCCAGGAGAGACTTGAAAGAGAATTCGGACAATCCATCATCATGACCATTCCAACGGTGCAATACCGCTTCATCCTGAAAAGTGGAGAAAACCTCGCCGTGGACAATCCCTTGTATTATCCGGATCCCACCAAAATAGAGAAGGGACTGGAACCCTATGTTCGAGCCAGCATCTTGATTCCGGACCGGTACATGGGATCGGTCATGGATCTCTGCCTGGAGCGCAGGGGCATCAATGCCAAATTCAATTATCCCACCCCGGGTCGCATAGAGATCAATTTCGATATGCCTCTGGCTGAAATCATCTACGACTTTTACGACCGCCTCAAAACGGTGACGCAAGGCTATGGCTCCTTGGATTACGATGTCCTGGACTATCGGGACAGCGATCTTGTGAAACTGGACATTTTGGTGAACGGAGAGCGGGTGGATGCCCTCTCTCAGATCATCCACCGGGACAGAGCCAGATCGCGGGCGCTGCAAATCTGCGAAAGGTTGAAGGAGGAGATTCCGAGACATCTCTTCAAGATCCCCATCCAGGGGGCCATAGGGGGAAACATCATTGCCCGTTCCACCATATCTCCCTTCAGAAAGGATGTGACGGCAAAATGCTATGGCGGGGATATCACCAGAAAAAGAAAGCTCTTGGAAAAGCAGAAAAAGGGAAAGAAACGAATGAAAATGATCGGTTCGGTGGCGATCCCTCAGAGTGCCTTTGTGTCGGTTTTTAAATCCGAAAATAGTAAGTGAGGGTTCTCGCGCTTCTCAGGGTAAAACGGATGTCTCGTTTGCAGCACATGGGGGGCATTTTGGGCCCGGGCGAGTGAACGAGGGCCACTGGGAGAGGATCCATTTGGATTCACGAGGAAGTGAACGCAAACTGGGGGAACCCCTGGAAAATCCCGGTCTTTATGTCCATGTCCCTTTTTGTAAGACCAAGTGTCCGTACTGTGGTTTCTACTCGGTCGTCTCCACAGCTTCTGTTCCCAGGTGGTTAAATGCCCTGAGGGAAGAAATCCGCCGCTACGAGAACCAGTTCGGCTGTTTCGACACCCTTTATCTGGGTGGGGGCACACCCACATCTCTCAGGACCGAGGATCTGGAAACAATCGTGGCGTCTCTGTTTACCAGCTTCCGCTTTGCGGAGGAAACGGAGATGACCATCGAAGCCAATCCAGGGGACCTCACTCGGGAAAAGGCCAGGCAGCTCAGAGCCCTTGGCTTTAATCGAGTCAACGTGGGAGTTCAATCCTTCGATGACGAAACCCTGCGTTTCCTAGGGAGAAGACATTCGGCCCGGGAGGCGGAAAGCTCGCTGCTTGCGGCCAGATCCGCTGAATTCGGGAATCTGGGTATGGATCTCATTTATGGATCCGAGGTGCAGTCTCTGAAAAAATGGATTGAGACCCTGAAACGAAGTCTCGAGTTCTTTCCGGAGCATCTGTCCTGCTATGAGCTGACCGTTGAAAAAAACACCCCTTTCTGGAAAATGAAAACAAGGGGCATTCTGAAACCGATGGAGGAAGAGGAAGCCCAGGCCTTTTTCGTGACGACCTCCCAATTCCTGGAGCACCGTGGGTACATCCACTACGAGGTTTCCAATTTTGCAAAGACCGGAGCCCATACTTCCCGTCACAACCAGAAGTATTGGAGCCGTGCCCCCTATCTGGGAATCGGCCCTTCCGCCCACTCCTTTTTGAGCGGAAAGCGCTGGTGGAATTGGAGCTCCGTAAGGAGATACTGCGAGTGCCTGGAAGATGGAAGCCTGCCGGTGGCAGGATGTGAGCAGTTAACCGAAGAACAGGAAGCTCTGGAATGGATCAGCCTTGGTTTCAGAACAAAGGAAGGGTTCGAGCTGAGAGAAAGCTTTGCTGACTCCAAGATGATGGATGTTCTTTCCATGCTTCGAGAAAAAGGGCTTTGCAGGGTTGAAAACGGTAGAGTCATGCCCACCAGGAGCGGGTTCCTCGTCGCGGACCGCCTCCCGTTCTTCCTCCTTTGACCGCATTTCCTCAGGGAGACAAATTGGATAAATACCCTTGAATTTATGACGAGGATTTGATTAATTTTACCCTTTCAAGAATTCTTGCACGGGCGGATGATTCCTGGGCGGAGATTTCAAACCCGGGAATTTCCGCCCATTTGCTGAACAGGGACTTCCAGGTCGGCCCCCTTTACATTTTCCGCGAGAAAGGAGAATCACACCATGAACGGCAAGACGGATAAAAATTTGGCCTATGCCTTCGCCGCCGAATCCAAGGCTTCGGCTCGAAACACAGCTTTTGCCCAGAAAGCGGATCATGACGGGTACTCACAAATCGCCCGCCTTTTCCGGGCCGTGGCGGAAGCGGAATCGGTTCACGCACTGAGATATCTCAGGATGATGCGGGGAAAAATCGGATCCACCGAGGAAAACCTGGAGACTGCTTTTCAAAACGAGATCAAGGCCAACGTGAACGAATACCCCAAACTGATCCAGGATGCCATGGAAGAGGGCGTCAGTGCCACAGAAAGAGCCTTTTCCCAGTCCCGTGATGTGGAGAGTCGCCATGCCGAGCTTTACAAAAAAGCCATGAACAACATGCTCGCAGAGCGTTCGACAGATTACTATGTTTGCCAGGTCTGCGGCTATGTGAGTGAAGACGAAGCTCCGGAAAACTGCCCCGTCTGCGGTGCAGTAAAGACAAAGTTCAAGAAGCTCGACTGAACCCCAAACCAGACAGGAAAGGAGAAATCATGGACTTCAGAAGACTGACCGCACCCTGTGGATTGGACTGCTTCAACTGTGCCATGTACAGGGCATCTCTTGATGAGGAGACCAGGAAGAAAGTGGCCAAGGCCATGAACCTTCCTTTAGAGAAAGCTCAGTGCAAGGGATGCCGGGATGAAGAGGGCACAATCGGATTTCTCGGTATGACCGAACCGTGTCGCGCCTACAAGTGCTCCCGGGCAAAGGGAGTTGAGTTTTGCTCCGACTGTGCTGATTTTCCCTGCGACTTTCTTCACCCATACGCGGACATGGCTTCCCAACGGCCCCATAATACAAAAGTCTTCAATCTTTGCCTGATCAAAAAGATGGGCGTGGAGCAATGGGCCAAGGAAAAGGCTAAGGGGGTGAGGGAGACCTATTTCAAGGGGAAATTCACCCTATAAGTCACTTTCTGGCTGCTATCCATCCGGAAAACCATCCACCGGCTTGTTCACGCTCCAATTTGGCCAGAGCAGGGCACGGGCGAGGAAGAAGATATACACCGGATGGATCGATGGGCGGACCCTTCTTCACAGTGCAGCACAAATTACGGTAAATGTCTACCGCACAGAATACTGTTCTTTCCTCCGTAAAATACCTGGTTTTCGGTATTGCTTTCATCGGGGTGAAAATAGATTTTTTAGGTTTGGAGTGGCAATGACAAAAACCGGAGGCGAATCATCATGAAAAGAAATCCATCGGAAAGGTATTTTTTGAGTTCTTTGGCTGCGCTTTTTCTTTCCGCTGCAATGGCATTCTCGTTGAGTTTCGTGTCGGCGGCTTCTGCAAGGCCCTTTCGACTGGGAATATTGCCCGATCAGGGGAAGGGTTTTACCTGTGCCACATGCCACAGCGATCCCAGGGGCGGGGGAAAGCGAAACGGTTTTGGAGAGGACTATGGGCGAATCGGGATCAAAGCGGGCGAGAAATACACGCCGGATTTAGGGCAGGTGGATTCGGACGGCGATGGATTCACCAATGATCAAGAATTCGCTGCTTCCACCAATCCTGGAGATCCGAAATCGAAGCCGTAAGGCGGAAGACTGAAGCTCGGCTTCCCGGGAAAAACCATGAAAAAGCTTATCCTCATTGGACTGATCCTGGCATCCATTTTGTTCATCGTCATCATTTGGTCCCGGACCGTGACCGCAGGCTTGCCTCCGGGGGTTTACCTTCATGACTTGGGCCGGCTTGTGGCCTTGAGCGGGTTCCTTCTCATTCTCTTTCAGTACGTGCTCAGTTCCAGGGTGAAATTCATTGAAAGGGGAATCGGCCTGGATCGGCTCTTTGAAATGCACCGGCGGGTGGGGGCCGTTGGGTTGGTGTTGCTGCTCATGCACCCCGTATTGCTGACTCTTTCGGAAAGGATCCAGGGCTATGCGACCCCCTTGAGCGTGATCAAGACGGTCGGTCTTCTAGGCTTGCTCCTCCTCCTGGTGGCTGCAGGGGCCGCCATACTTTACGCAAAGCTCCCCTGGAAGTACGAAATCTGGACAAAAATCCACAAAGCCGGATATCTGGTTTTCCCGCTCGGGTTCGTGCACAGTCTCTATTTGGGCTCCGATTTGAGGAGCCAACCCCTGAAGTTCTTCTGGTTGCTTCTCGGCGGGACGTACCTTGCGATTTTATTGCACAAACTCTGGAATCGAATTCACTTGCGACGCCACCCCTTCAAGGTGAAGGGCGTCCTGCAGGAATCCCATGATACCTGGAGCCTCGAATTCGAAGGAAATCTCAGGATGCATCAACCCGGCCAGTTCATGATCCTGCAACTTCTACGAAATGGAAAGGTCTCTGGGCCCCATCCCTTTACCATATCCTCCGCTCCCACGAGAGCCGGACTCACCATCACCGCGAAAGCCGTGGGAGATTTTACCTCCACCCTCCCTCAAACCGCAATCTCTGATATCGCCTTGATAGACGGGCCTTTCGGGGTTTTCAGCTTTCTGAACCATGATGCACCAAAGCTTGTGTTCCTTGCAGGAGGCATCGGCATTACGCCTTTTATGAGCATGTTAAGGTACATCTATGACAAGAGGCTGGACAAAGCCGTCACCCTCCTCTGGGGCAACAAGACCCTGAGAGACATTCTCTTCAGGGAAGAACTGGAGAAGATGGTCTCGGAGAGGCCTTCATGGAAGGTGGTGCATGTCCTGTCGAGAGATAGGGACTGGCCAGGGGAAAAAGGGCACGTAGACATGGAAAAACTGGGCCGATATGTCACCGGCGTCCATGACAGTGAATTCTTCCTTTGCGGCCCTCCACAGATGAGGATCGACCTGGAGAGAGATCTGAAAAAACTCGGCGTCTCCAGAAGGAAGATCCATTATGAGCGTTTTTCACTTCGCTAGCCCGAATTTTCCATGCCGGCCGTTGGCCATCAAGAAGGATCCTCCCTCCGGGGGAGGCTGTGGGCCTCATCCTTCTTCCGCCTCCAGACGGGTAAACCCGCCCCGACGGGATCGGATTTCCACCGTTGATCCGGAAAGGCAGAAATCCGAAGATTCGGTTGAGCACGCCTGCTCCACCGCATTCCGCCGGGGGGGGATGCTGTCGGAAAAACTCCCAGTGCTCATCCGCCCGCTTCCCAATCCGGTTTCCCCACCACAGTCACCATACTGGTGGTAAAAGGCCCGCCGAGATTGTGGGCAAAACCGGCCCTGGCATCCTTAACCTGGTAGCCTTCCGCTTTTCCCAATACCTGTCTTGTCAGCTCCACAATCATTCGGACGCCCGTCGCCCCGATCGGGTGCCCGAAACATTTGAGTCCTCCGTCGGGGTTGATGGGGAATTGTCCTTCGATTGAAGTGACCCCTTCCCGCACAAGACCGGCAGCTTCCCCGTATTTGCAAAGCCCGATGTCCTGATAACTCAGAAGCTCGTTTATGCTGAAGCAGTCATGAACGATTCCGAAATCCAGTTCCCTGCGAGGATTTGTGATCCCCGCCTCCTGGAAGGCCATTTGAGCCGCCCGCACATTTGAAGGAAAGGATAACCCGGTGAAGTCCGGCCTGCTGAAGGGATTGAGACTGTGCACGGCGTGTCCTATCCCCTTGATGGTTGCATAGTTCCCGCTGCCTACCAGGTCTCTTGCGATTTCAGGTCTGGTAAGGATGACCGCAGCCGAACCGTCCGACATGGCACAACAGTCATAGAGTTTTAGAGGGTAGGCGATGACCGGAGCCTTCAGCGCGGTCTGAAGGTCAATCTCTCTTCTAAAATGCGCCTTCGGGTGTTTTGCTCCGTGGTGATGATTCTTGACGGGCACCCGGGCAAGGTCCTCTTCGGTCCACCCCCATTCCTTGAATGCCCGGTTGGCGCAGATGCCGAACATGGCGGGCATGGACATCCCCACAGTCAGAGGGTGGGGTGATCCCAGGCCGGGGAGACCCCTCGAGCCCATGTCCAAAATTTTTTCCACCCCGCAAGCCAGCACGATATCATGGACACCTGCCGCCACCGCGAAGGCGGCGTTTTTGACGGAGTCCATGCCGGTTGCACAGAAATTCTCGCAGTGAGTCACGGGCTTCCCGAAGCATTTGAGCGGTTCAGTGAATGCGCCGCCGGAGACCCCCGAGAAGGGATACTGTGTTCCAATCCATACAGCCTCCACGTCCTTTTGAAGATCCACATTGCCATTGGAGCAGGCCTCGTAGACCGCTTCCACGAGCAAATCTTCCTCGTCCTTCTCCCAGATTTCTCCAAACTTGGTCACGCCCGTGCCGATGATGGCCACTTTGTCCTTGATGCCCTTTGCCATTTTTCTCCCTCCCATTGAATCACCTGACCGGCCTCACTCTCCAGCCATAGTATGGAAAACCGCCCGTTCTGCGAATCAGCCTGAAGGTCAATTCCACCGGCATGTCGATTTTGACCTCCTGAAGCGTGTTGTCACTCATCTCCCGCCAGAGTCTGCAACCATCCTCCAAATCCACAATTGCCCTCGTACACGCATGGAGGCCGTCACCGGGAACGCCTCCACAACCAAGCAAGTAATCATGGGTAAACGAGAATACCTTGCCTCTCCTGGCGAGTTTTACCTCCCGGTAATTGTCCTTGGCACTGCATACCATACAGCATCTGCTGATGGGATATTGCAGTGTGCCGCAGTTGTTGCACTTCATCCCGTAGTGACGTATTCCCCACTTTTCATCTCTCCAGTATTTGACAAGCGAGGTCATTTCGGCTCCTGCCGCCGACTCGGCTTCCGGAACCTTCTTGAAATCGGAGAAGCGGCCGTAGGACTCGATCATCCGAAAGGAAGAGATATAACCGGTCCCTTTTTGTTTTCCCTTGATTGCCTCGATCTTTTCCGTGGTCGTCACAAGAAAAGCATCACTCCCTTCACCATAGCTGGCGCAGACCATCCGTTGACCGGGTTTTGCCTTTTCCAGGGCGTATATGAGGAGCAGGAGACAGTGAGGGGTCCCCGTAAGGCCTATCGTGTCGAAAAGGGGATTCTCCAGTTGCCTCCCTGCATCCATCCCCAGGATCTGAGAGAGGTTCAGATACCCCCTCGGATCAGGCGAATAAAGGGCAAATTTGGAAATCTCCTTCACCTCCGCACCGCATCCCTTCAGAAGTTCACCGACCGCCTGGGGGACATCCTTCAGTATCCCGTAGTTCCTGTCCAGTTTCGCCTCGAACCTTTTGGGGAACAGGTCGGTTTCCCGTCTCCAGGGCCCTGGAATCGCATCGGAGAGCGTGTAGAAGCCTTCTATGCGGGCAACGGGATCTTCCTCCCCGATCAAGAGGGCGGCCGCTCCATCGCCGTATACCTGCTCAAACTCGGAGGCCGGCATTGCCGGCCGGCAATCAGAGGCGATTACGAGGACCTTCCTGGCACTCCCTGATTTGACCGCGTCCACGGCGGATTGTAGCGCCATCGTCCCGGCCCGCGTGGAATCGGTCATGTCAGTGGTCCTGACGTTCTCTCGCAGATCAAGAGCGGACGCGATCAGGGACGAAGCCTGTTTCTCCTTCAGCGGGGAGGAGACCGTGGCAAAATGAATCACGTCTATCTCCTTCGGATCCACGGAACTCAGACAGTCAAGGCCTGCTTCCACCGCCATGGTGAGGCTGTCTTCATCCCAGGAAGCCACTGCCCTGGACCCCCCTGCCGACATGGCTCCGACGGCCTTGGCGATCTCTCCCCTCTCCATTCTCCACATGGGGACATAGGCCCCATAAGATATGATGCCGACCATTTCTATCTCCTTTCCTCTTGCTCGCGGAACCGGTTTATGCACACCGGACTCCCCTCATTCTTCTTACCTGATCCACAACGACCCTGGCGGCCTCCTCCATCTGTTCCATCGTGTTACACCTCCCCAGCGTGAATCTGAGCGCCCCCATCCCGACTTGGGGGGAGATGCCCATGGCCGACAGCACGTGGGAAAGCTTCACCGTTCGATCGTGACAGGCGGCGCCCGTGGAGGCCATGATGGTGGGAAGAGCATCGAGAATGGCCCCACCCTCCAGTCCGGGAACCGAAACGTTCAGGGTGTTGGGAAGCCGTTCTTGAGGATGACCATTCAAAACGAGGCCTTCGATGCCCTCAAAAAGACGTTTCTCCAGGAGATCCCTCATCCCCCTCGTCTCGCGAAAGTCCTCCGAAAGCCTCTCCCTGGCGATCCTGCACGCTGCACCGAGACCCACGGCCAGAACCACGTTCTCCGTTCCTGCCCGCCTTCCACCCTCCTGCCCCGCCCCGTGGATCAGCGGGGTGAGGCTTCGACCTTCCCGAATGTAGAGGGCTCCAATTCCCTTGGGACCATAGAGTTTATGGCCTGCCACGGTGAGAAAATCAACCCCCAGTTGATTCACATCCACACCGATCTTGCCGACAGCTTGGGCCGCATCCGTATGCACAGGGATATCGTGCCGCCGTGCTATCTCCGATATCTCTGCCACGGGCTGAAGGGTACCGGTTTCGTTGTTGGCGAGCATGATGCTGATCAGCGCCGTGCCGGGCCGTATTGCCCTCTCCACATCCTTCGGATTCACACGCCCGGTTGAATCCACTGGAACAATGGATACGCTCGCCCCGAGCTCCATGAGAAATAGGGCAGGATTCAAGATGGCGGGATGCTCAACCGCCGAAGTGATCATGTGGAACTTGGCAGGGTCGGTGAAGTCCACGAGCCCTTTTAAAACCATATTATTGGATTCGCTCCCCCCTGAGGTGAAGACCAATTGGCTGCTCCGGCACCCCAGAAGGAGGGCCGCCTCCTCTCTGGCCTTTTCAACGGCTTTTTTTGCCCTTTTTCCAAGAGAATATGCGCTGGAGGGATTGCCGAATTCCTCCTTCAGATACGGCAACATGGCCTTCAAGACCAGAGGATCCGCAGGAGTAGTGGCATTGTGATCCAGGTAGATCCAGGTTTCATCGTTTCTGGAGGGCATGAAAACCTCTCGATCTCGGGGCTTCCACACAGGGTCCTGCCTGCCCCGCAAATACATCATAGCGCGCTTATTGGCGTTCTTAAAACAAAATTTACTGATTGACAACAAATTCATTGACCGTGAGTCCGAATCAGGTATACTAAATTGGCAATTTGTGTGCGGAAAAGATCTCCATACCACTTTAGAGAAGGGGGGGCGGGCCGATGCCAAAAGACAACGAGAAGAAGTTCATCCTCTGGTTTAATGAGATCGGCATAGGTGATGTTCCGTTGGTGGGCGGAAAAAACGCCTCCCTTGGAGAAATGTACCGGAAATTGAACAATAAGGGGATCAAAGTCCCGAATGGTTTTGCGATCACTGCCTACGCATACCGCTACTTCTTGAAGTACGCAGGGATCGAGGATGAAATCAAGAAGATCCTGAAGGACCTCAACACCAGCAATTTCGACAACCTGATGAGAAAAGGCAGGGAGGTCCGCGAGGTGATCAGACACTCGGAATTTCCCCCTGATCTGACGCAGGCCATCTACACGGCCTATGTGAAGCTGTGCGGAGAGTTCGGCGAGAAAGGACTCGACAATCTGGATGTGGCTATACGGTCCTCGGCAACGGCTGAAGATCTACCGGATGCCTCCTTTGCAGGCCAGCAGGATACCTTCCTGAACGTCCGGGGGAAGCTGAGCGTGCTTGACGCGTGCAGAAACTGTTTCGCAAGCCTCTTCACCAATAGAGCCATTTCCTATCGCCATGACAAGGGATTCGGCCAGTTTGACGTTTCCCTTTCCATCGCCGTACAGAAAATGGTCCGAAGCGATTCTGCATACTCTGGCGTTATCTTTTCAATCGACACGGAGACCGGGTTCAAGGATGCCGTATTCATCACGGCAGCGTACGGCCTGGGAGAGAATGTGGTTCAGGGAGTCGTCAATCCCGATGAATACTACGTTTTCAAGCCCACCCTGAAGATGGGAAAGCGAGCAATCATCAGTAAAAAGGTCGGCGACAGGGATATCAAGATGGTCTATTCCCTCACGGACGACGCCGCCACCCGGAACGTTCCAATCACCCTGCACGAAAGACACCGTTACGTGCTGGACGATGATGAAATCTTGAAGCTCGCGGAATGGGCATGCATCATCGAAGAGCATTATACCAAGGAGGCCGGGTATTTCAAGCCCATGGACATTGAATGGGCGAAGGACGGAGACGGTGTAAATGTTGGAACCGGAGAGCTCTATATTGTTCAGGCAAGACCGGAGACGATTCATTCCCGAAAGGGAAGCAACAGTTACGAAAGCTACCATCTCCTTGAACATGGAGAAGTTGTCGCCGTCGGGACCGCGGTAGGGACAAAACTTGGTCAGGGCGTAGCCAACGTGATTCACTCCACCCTGGAGATGGACAGGTTCAAAGAAGGCCAGGTGCTTGTCACCAGCATGACCGACCCTGACTGGGAACCGGTGATGAAAATAGCCTCCGCCATCGTGACCAACAAGGGAGGGCGCACCTGCCATGCGGCCATTGTCTCGCGGGAACTGGGCATTCCCTGTGTCATCGGGACGGGAAGCGGTGACGAAGTCATCAAGCCGGGAGAGGAGATTACCGTTTCCTGCTGCGAGGGAGAGACGGGGTATGTTTACAGGGGGCTTTTGAAGTATAAAGTTGAAAAGCTGGACCTGGATGAGATCCCCAAAACCAGAACAAAAATCATGATGAACGTGGGAATGCCGGAAAAAGCGTTTTCCCAGGGGATGATTCCCAATGAGGGGGTGGGGCTGGCCAGGGAAGAATTTATCATCAACTCCCATATCGGTATCCACCCTCTGGCTCTCATCGACTATAAAAGACTAAAGGAAAAGGCCAGGACCGATGAGAAAATTGCGGGCGTTGTTTACAGGATAGATCAGGCCACATCCGTCTATGAAGACAAAACGCAGTTCTTCATAGACAAGCTTGCGGAAGGGGTCGCCCGGATCGGCGCCGGATTTTATCCCAACGATGTGATCGTACGTCTCTCGGATTTCAAGACCAATGAATACGAGAATCTGGTTGGCGGTTTCCTTTACGAACCACAGGAGAGCAACCCCATGATCGGCTGGAGAGGCGCTTCCCGCTACTACGATGAAAAATTCACGCCTGCCTTCGAACTGGAGTGTAAAGCGCTTCGCAAGGCACGAATTGATATGGGTCTCACGAACATCAAGGTCATGGTCCCCTTCTGTCGAACCCCGGAGGAAGGCAAAAGAGTGATTGAGGTGATGGAGAGATTCGGTCTCGTACAAGGAGAAGAGGGACTTGAGGTCTATGTCATGTGCGAAATCCCAAGCAACGTGATTTTGGCGGATAAGTTTGCGGAAATATTTGATGGGTTTTCTATCGGTTCCAATGACCTCACCCAGCTGGTTCTCGGACTGGATCGAGACTCCGCGCTGATCTCCCACCTCTATGACGAAAGAAACGCGTCGGTTGAGAGAATGATCGCCCAGGTGATCCAGATTGCGAAGGAAAAAGGAAAGAAGATCGGGATCTGCGGACAGGGCCCCAGCGATTTCCCGGAGTTCGCAGAGTTTTTGGTCGAATGCGGCATCGACTCCATCAGCCTCATTCCCGACACGGTCATCAAAACTCGCCTGCTTATCGCGGAAAAGGAAAGGAAACTGGAAAGCAAGGCGGCATAGGACGAAATCCCGGATTCACCGGGAATACCCGCTTGTCTTTAATCAATCGGAGCGAAAATCCTCACCGGACCGCCGTTGTGCGGGTTATTCTTCCCATTTAGAGAGAAGGATGGATGCGTTAATGCCCCCAAAGCCGAAGGAATTGGACAAAGCGATTTTCACGTCTGCTTTTCTCGCATGATGGGGGGTGTAATCCAGATCGCATTGAGGATCCTGCACTTCCAGATTGATCGTGGGGGGCACGATCCCCGTCTGCAGGGTTTTCGCCGTGAAAATCCCTTCCACCGCCCCTGCGGCACCCCACATATGACCGATCATCGATTTGTTGGCAGTAATGGTGATTTCCTTTGCCCGATCTCCAAAGAGACCCTTGATGGCCTGGGTCTCTGTCAAGTCATTGGCCACCGTGGAGGTTCCGTGAGCGTTTATGATGTCCACGTAATCGAGAGTGATTCCTGCATCTTCAATACTCAATTTCATACACTGCTTCGCACTATCCCCGCCCGGCAGGGGAGCCACCGGGTGATAAGCATCGCAAGTGGAGCCATAGCCCAAGATCTCAGCGTAGATTCTCGCACCGCGAGACCTGGCATGTTCCAATTCCTCCAAAACCATCACTCCGGAGCCTTCGCTGGTGACAAAGCCGCTCCGTTTGTGATCGAACGGGCGGCTCGCCCTGTGGGGTTCATCGTTCCACCGGGAGTCTGATAGAGCCTTGAGATTAATCAGGCTGCACAGGAGCGTCGGGCATATTCCGGCATCCGTTCCTCCCACGATCATCGCGTCCGCTTCCCCCGCTCGAATGACCCTGAATCCAAGGCCGATTGCGTTGGTACCCGCTGCACAGGCTTCTTGCAGGAAGTGATGAGGGCCTCTTGCCCCGCACATGCAGGCAACGGCTCCTGCAGCCGTATTGGCCGAAAGATTGATCACCAGCCCCGGCGAAACCCTCTTGAATTGCTTCTGCACCACCAGATCATGATTCGCTTCAAAGGTTTGGCAGGCTCCGATGGCGGTGGCGGCAATTACCCCCACCCGATATTCTTCGCCGGGTTTCACTTGGAATTGCGCGTCGTTGACAGCCATTTTCGTGGCTGCCATGAGGAAGTGCACCATTCGATCCGTTCGACGAACCTCCTTTGGATCCAGAAACTCCTCCGGGACGAAATCCCTCACTTCCCCCGCAACCTGACATCTGAGAGAAGACGCGTCAAAATTGCTGATTCTTTTTATTCCCGACTCCCCTGCACACAATTTTTTCCAGCTTTCCTCAACCCCCACTGCAAGGGGCGTCACAGCCCCCATTCCGGTGATCACAACTCTGCGATTCAACGCAACCTCCAATCTCCTATTTTACTCCCCTGGGCGTTCCTCCCACTTCGAGGATCGGTGCCGTTTCCCATCCGGAAACGCTCCATTTCCCAGTTGGTAACTGCCGCTTGTCCCTATCTTTCCGATTCGTCACTTCCGGATGGCCACGAACTGACATCCTCTATTTCAAAGAAAATGGATGGCCCACTGCAAGCCATCCGCTCAAACCATGGAACTATGAAACAATTGACTCGTCGTGTCAAGAAAAGACGCGCAAGGCATCAATTTAACTGAACTCTATCTTAAAGTTTATCCCGTAATCAAGCCTTACGAGGATGACAACCCAACGGTTCCCCTCCCTGTCCCCGCGCAATCAAGCTCTGTAACGTCTCGCCTCCAAAGTAGTGCTTTTTCTCTCTTCCTGGAGGTCTCCCATAAGAACCTGTGCCGATCCAGATCCAACCAAGAGGCTTGACTTTTTATGACCATCCTGACAACAAAATGAATTGGAAAGTTATTATCCCGAGATGCTGCGGTCGACCATCCCCGGCTGAGCGGCTTGGCTTTCAACCGACACTGCCTGCCGGATCCGGGATGAGAACCGGATGGGAACCACTGAGGAGGAGTTGGGCATGGTAATACCCACACATCGAGAATGGAAGGAAGTGGAAGGGTATGATTTCCACGATGTTCTCTACGAGAAAAGATACCTGGACACGGGGGGGGTGGCCAGGATGACCATTAATCGTCCCGAGAGGCTGAATGCATTCACAGGGGCTACCATCAGGCATTTGTGGGAATGTGTTTTCGATGTCAACGCAGATCCGTCCATAGGCGTCGCGATTTTAACCGGTGCCGGGGAGAAGGCATTCTGCACTGGAGGTGACGTGGGGTCAGAAGCCGAGGGCGAATTTGAAGATCCCATATTTATCAATTGTAATAAGCTCATCATTGCTTGCAGAAAGCCGATCATCGCGATGGTGAAAGGATGGTGCGTAGGCGGAGGCAATCATCTGGCTTACTGCTGTGATTTCACCATCGCCGCAGACAACGCCAGGTTTGCACAGAATGGACCTCGCGTGGGAAGTCCCGCTTCAGGCTGGCCTATTCAGTATGCCATCAGAGTCATGGGCGTGAAAAAAGCCAGGGAAATGTGGATGCTCTGCCGAAGATACAGCGCAAAAGAGGCCCTTGAAATGGGACTGGTTAATACCGTGGTTCCCCTTGATAAGATCGATGAGGAAGTGGACAGATGGTGCAGTGAAATCCTGGAGATGAGCCCCACGTGCGTGCAGATGCTGAAGACAACCTTTGATGACGAATTCAACTCCCTGAGATTCGATGAGCCCGGGATGCTCCAGAGAAAAATGTTCCCGCATTTTATGAATAGCGACGAGCAGAAAGAGGCCCAGCGAGCCTTCTTCGAGAAACGAAAACCAAATTTCATGCAATTTAGAGAAAAAGAGTATGAAGAATATTTAAAAAAGAGAACAAGAGTGCGGATCAAATAGCCGTAATCGATCACGGGGTAGTTCCGTGAAGATGAGCTGCAAGGGTGATCAGTTCCAAATAGCGATTTTTCAGAGGTCTGGCGGTTGGCCAATCGGTGCCGGTCCTCGATGCCATGGATGAGCTTCGAGCCCTGAGGCATTGCTCCTGTTTCCAGTGCCCTTTCTTCTCGAAGGAGGTAGGACTCGTTGAAATTGTATGATGAAGAGCATGAGATTTTTCGAAGAAGCCTGAGAAGATTTGTTGAAAAGGAAATATCTCCTTACGTGGAAGCGTGGGAACAGAGGAGGGAAATTCCCCGCGCCCTATGGAGAAAGCTCGGTGAGCAGGGATTCCTTTGCACGTGGGTGGAGGAAAAATATGGAGGAGCCGGGGCCGACTTCCTTTACTCGGTCATCGTGATCAAGGAACTGGCCAGGGCGAATGCGGGCCTGGGGATCGTCACCCACGCGGACATTCTTGCCCCTTACTTCGCAAACTACGGTACGGAAGAGCAAAAAGAAAGATGGCTACCGGGATGCACAAGCGGAGCGATCATTCTTTCCATAGCCATGACCGAACCTGATGCAGGCTCGGACTTGAAGGCGATACGCACAACGGCCATCAAGGACGGAGATCATTATGTGATCAATGGGCAAAAAACATTCATCACCAACGGCATTGCTTCGGATGTGGTCATCGTGGCTTGCAAGACAGATCCGGATGGGACAAACCCCACAAAGGCAATGAGCCTGATTGCCGTTGAAGCCGGTTCCCCCGGATTTCTTAAAGGGCGCAAGCTCAACAAAATGGGCCTGCATATGGAGGACACGGCGGAGCTTTTCTTCGAAGATTGTCGAGTATCAAAATCGAACATGATCGGACAAGAGGGAATGGGTTTCAGCTACCTCATGGGGGAGCTTCAAAGGGAACGCCTGGTCATAGCCCTCTGGGGGCAGTCCCTTGCAGAACGGATGCTGACGGATACGATTGAATATGCTAAAAGCAGAGAAGCTTTCGGCCAAAAGATCGGCAACTTCCAACACAACGCATTTAAAATAGCGGAGATGGCCACGGAAGTGGAGCTGGGCGGCATTTTTTTGGAAAGGCTGGTGCAAGATTTCGTGACGGGAAAGGATATTGTGACAAGGGTTTCCATGGCCAAGTGGTGGATCGGCGAAATGGTCAACCGAATCGCCTACGATTGCCTTCAACTGCACGGGGGGTATGGCTATATGGACGAGTACCCGATCTCCAGACAGTACCGGGACGTCCGGGCGCAAACACTGTATGCGGGCACAAGCGAAATCATGAAGCTTATCATTTCACGTAACCTCGGTCTTGACCCAACGTAAACAAGCTGTCATGAAATCCATCGTCCTCATAAGCTGTCGATGAGAACGTGAACGGTGGGAAATGGTCACGGGAACCTGGCACGGCCAAAGACCGGGGCCGGGATCCTGTCGGTTGGATAGGCGGGCCGGATGAAAGGCCCAATGGAACGAAAATTTTAGAATTGGGAGGTCGCACATGGACTTACATCTCGCAGGAAAGTCGGTCATCGTAACGGGTGGAGGATCAAATATCGGCCGGGCCATCTGTCACCGCTTCGCCGAAGAAAAAGCGAAAATCGTGATCGCGGAATTGGACGAGAAACAAGGGAACAAGGTTGCCGATGAAGTCAAGAATCTCGGTGCCGAAGTCCTCTTCGTTAAAACCGACGTGTCGAATCATACCCAGGTGGAAGCCATGGTGGAAAAGGCCGTGGATAGCTTCGGCAAGGTGGATATTTTGGTGAACAACGTGGGCTGGAACGTGGATCAGCTTTTCATGGAAGAACCAAGGGAGAAGTGGGAGAAAGTGGTCAATATCAATTTCTGGGGACCGCTTAACTGCACCCGGGCAGTGCTCGACAAGATGGTGGAGCAAAAGAGCGGCGCTATCGTCAGTCTCGGTTCAGATGCGGGGAGGATGGGCGAGTTCAGGGAAGCGGTTTATGCCGCCTGCAAAGGTGCCACGATCGCACTCACCAAGGCCCTGGCAAGGGAGGTGGGAAGGTACGGGATTCGGTTGAACGTGGTGTGCCCGGGACTGACCATACCGGAGAGCAGGGACGAAATCGGCGAAAAGAGCTTATGGGCCTCAGGAATGCTTGATATTTTCACCCCCGAGGCCCAGGCAAGGGCAGTGAAAGCATATCCCCTGCGAAAGCTCGGCAAGGCCTCCGAAATTGCCGACGCGGTTGTTTTCATTGCTTCAGACCGCGCCAGTCACATTACCGGGCAGACACTCAGTGTGAGCGGGGGATATACGATGATGTAAACCCAAAGCCGCTGGTCACGCCGGACTACCCGGAAACGGGTAGACGGCCCAGCGCTCCATTGATCCTCGTGTGGCACTCGCTTCCCTCCGGGAAGCTTAGGCTTGGCACATTCACGTATTGACGGCCTCGAGCACCGGTTTGCCATCTTGGTTGTACGTGGTGAACTTATAGGTGATCACAACGCGTGTTCCATCCTTGACCGCCTTTTTCTCCGTCAACTCCACTTCCACCCGGAGGGAGTCCCCGATATGAACGGGGGCCAGGTAGCGAAGCTTCTCCACGGCCATGAATGCAATGACATCATCCAGCAGGCCTGCCTCTTCCATGAGGCCAATGGTACAGGAGATCGTAAAAACTCCCGGAACCAGCCGCTTTTCCCATCCTTTGGCCCTCGCCGCTTCATCGGACAGGAAAATCGGCAGGATGTTGCCCGTAATTTCACAGAACTTTTCCTCCTCTTCCTGAATGACGGTCTTGACGCCGGTTTTGAACCTGTCCCCGGGTTTTCCCTCAGAGATTGTAGTCGTCATTTTCCTTTCCTCCCCTGAAAAGTGATGAGATAGATGCTTTGCGGCCTTATCTTAAAACTTTGTGCGGCCCATGTCCAGATCGCTTTCCCTCCCGGGAAACGCAAGAGGCTCAGTTGCTTTTGGAGGAACCCTCTACGAGCCTTTTCATTCGATCTCGGATCTCCCCTCGTTTCAGGAATGACTCAATCCTCAAATCCTTCTGCTCCACTCCCCCTTCGTTCAGAAAGAGAACCGTCGGCACGCCTCTTACATGAAATCGTTTCAGAAGCTCCTCCTGGTATGGGTGCCGCTTTGTCAGGTCCACCCTCAACGGCAAAAGGCGCTCGCTCAGTTTGACGATCTCCGGATCCCTGAACGCTTCTTCTTCCATCGCTCTGCAGGGTGCGCACCACTGTGCATAAAAATCGATCATCACCGGCCTATGTTCTTCGGCAGCCTTGGCGAGCGCTTCCGGGTCCCAGGGGATCCACTCGACGCCCGGCCTGATCGAGAAAGGATCCAAAAAGAGCATTCCTACTCCCAACAGCATCATCAAGAGGCCCGCCCCTTTCTTGATGAAGGAAAAGAGACGCGACTTCCCCACCCCCATGTCAAGCCATCCCAGGTGCAACCCTGCCGCGAAGAGGATGGCTGAAAAGAGGATCCCCTTTCCCACAGGGCTTCCAATCAACGGTTGAATCATGTACCCGGCCATCCCCACCAGGACCCAGCCCAGGAGTTTCCTGATCCACACCATCCACTGCCCCGACATGGGCAGTTTGTCGAGAACGCCCGAAAAGAGGGCCAGCAAAGAGAGAGGAAGGCCCATTCCCGTGCTCAGGATAAAGAAGCAGAGAAAGCCGAAAAAAGGGTCTCCCTTTTGTCCCACATAGGTCAACAGCCCAAGGATGAAGGGGCCAAGACAGGGTGCGGCCACAATACCGAGGGTAAGCCCCATAAAAAAAGTCCCGAAGTATCCCCCGAAATTCTTCGAGGCCAGCCGAGTCAGACCGGCAGGGAGTCGCATCTCCCACAGGCCAAAAAAGCTCAAGCCGAACATGACGAGGATCCCGGCCACAACCACGAGAACAATGGGGCTCTGGAGCGCTGCACCGAGCATTCCTCCTGAAAGGCTCGCCCCCACACCGAGAAGAGAGTTGGTGAATGCCAGCCCGAGGATATAGAGAAGACAGTGGATAACGGTCTTCCCCTGGTTTTTTTCCCTCTTCCCCCCGAAGTAGGACACGGTGATCGGGATAAGCGGGTAGACACACGGTGTAAGATTGAGCGCCAGGCCGCCGAGGAAAACGGCCAGCAACGTCAACAAAAGCCCGGCACCCAATTTCCCCTCCAGGAAAGGCCCATTGGAGCCAACGCCCGGGTCTTGGTCGAGAAAAATTGTTCGATTCTGAAGCCTCACGGGAGCCCCTGCAGGAGCAATCACTACGGGGAAAATCACGGGCACATTTTCCGGAGGCCGACAAACCTTGACCGAACAGGCCTGGTAGGAAAGCTGTCCCCTGATAGTCCGCCTTCCAGTCTGCGCCTGTTCACTGACGGCCAGGTCGGCCCTAATCAGAATCTCCCCTGAAAAAACCGCTACCGGCTCGTTCACGTATTCGAATTTTTTCTTCCCGGGCTGTGGAAATCGAATTCTCTCCATCCGCAGGCCAGGGGAGTCGGCAAAAGAAAGTGCAGTGGGAATCAGGCCGTCTTCACTCTCCCCTGTCCCGTGGAGATACCAATCACCGGCTATCTGCACCTGGAAAAGAATCGGATAGATCCCCCCAGCCGGATACCGATCCTGGGAATGAACCACCTCCACACTGACCGTTGCTGCCGGAGAGGGAAACGGGGTGACGATGAGGAATAGAGCGGAAAAAAACAGCAAACGGACGATGACATATTTGCGGCGTCGAAACATGGACCTGTCTATGACTTTTCTGGAATCGGGGCTTGGCAGTCGAATAAACTTCAAGGGCAACATAGTTACGGCTATCGAGCGTGTCAATAAACATTCACATAGACGCGTTCATCCCCATTTGAGGATATTGGGCCACCTTGCCCATACCTCCCCTGCCTTGCCCCGACAGAGGAGTGCTCTCAGAGGGGCTTCCTATAAGGAGACGGCTCCTTGGCTCCCTCCAAGGTTCTCTGCATGCGGTCTCGCTCGGCCTTTGCTTTTCTGAGGCGATCCTCCAGTTCTTGGCGCATTTCCACGGGAGCATTCTTCAGTTGCTTTTCCAGCGTTTCCACTTCTCTCAGGAGACGGTAAAGATCCTTTGCGATCATTCGAATGGACATTTTCTCCCCGGATAATCCTTTGAGTTCCCCTGAAAGGCAGAATCGGCAATCTTCCGGAAGACCTTCAGGGTTCTTCTTTAGAAAAACCACACTCTTTCAAATACGCCTTGATGGTAAAATCGACGGTTCTTTCAATGGACTTCTCAAGGGAGATGGGATTCAGCCGCGGATACGCTCTCTCAAGGGCTTGCCGGTTATAAAGTCGCTTTATGCACAAGCTGCCCGGCACCAAAGCCCCTCCTTTCACTTCGAATTCAAATTTCAAACGGATCGGGATCCGGATCCTTTCAAAGCCCAAATCCAATAGATGGTGAACAATCTTTTTTTCGACGAGCCATACCATCTCACGCCATCCCGCCGGAGGCTCTGGAGGGCAAGAGCAAGCGTGCACTTCATATCCGCCTAAGGTTTTCCATCTGAATTTCCAAAGGCTTCGACTCCTCTTCTCTTCCCAACTCCCGGAGCCATTTGCGCAGCTTCTCCATTTCTTCCTTCAGCCTGGGCAGAATCTCCTTTTCTATCTTTTCTCCGGCCTCCTTGCCCCATTTTTTAAGATCCTCTGACAGATGATCCAGCTCTTTTCGAAGTTTTCTTAGCTCTTCGCTTTCAGGAATCTTGCCGAGTTCCTCGGCAAACTTCTCAAATCGTTTCTTGAGATCCTCAACTCCCCTGTCCACTTCAGTCCACACCTGACCGGGCGGTGTCGGAGTCTTGACAGCCCCGTTCGCGGTTTCGCCCTGCTTCAACCGGACCCCCCCACTTCGCATCAACCCCATTTCTAGCGCCTTTTGCCCGGACGCTTGCGGATCCCGCATATTATAAAATACCGTGCATCTGGTGGCCGCATTCTGGAAAGCCGCTTTCAACGCCACCGTAACCTCATAGGATCCATTGGCTCCATAAAACACCTGGTGGACGTCCCCCACCTGGTTCTCCTCGAGAATCACCCGCTTCCCTTTACTCAGCCCGTGAACTTTCTCATGGAGGATCTTCAAATGAAAATCCCTCTCTTCACACCCTGCCATAAGGAATGCGAATCCCCATAGAACCCATAGGACCTTGCCCATGCTCTTCCCCTCTCTTTTCACCTCCATGGAAACATCGAACGGTGACCGAGTCGAATGGCCCCGCCTTGCCGAGTGCGGGACTCCCGGGTCACGATCACCAATCCTCTTTTCATTATCTTTTAAATAATAACGTGCCTTCTCAATATTTAGGGCTGAACATGGTTGCTGTTAAGAGGTCTGGATTCGGGAGCCTGTCCTGGACCCCGATCCGGGATTCGCCGGCATGACGCGCCGGAATGACAAAACGAGGTTATCATCGGGATGTGCCTTGTATGACCTCTTCACTCTTCCACTTGAGAAGCTCCTTTTTATCGATTTTGGAAAAGACTGAAATAATAAATAACATATCACTGGAAGGGAGAAAAGGGCAACGGAACAGCGGTAGGTCGGGGCATAGACCTTGCGTGCTAGTTCTCTGGCTAGCTGCCATGACTCAAAATCCGCTAGTCGTTCGGTTGTCATGAATTCTCCCTTCAAAGTTCGTCAGTCAACGGACTAGCTTTGAGGCAAACCCCCCATCTGAACTTTGAACCCCTAACGTCTGAACCGGTGAACAATTGTGAGAACACGTCTCCTCCTCAGCAGAGGCTTTCAACCAGCCGAACGAACAAGCTTGGCAAGCCTTCCCCCATGAACAATGCCTGGTTGACAAAATTTTGCGTTTTCGATAAGTTCATCGCGGTTTCGCGGGCTTTTTATCAATTGAATGGGGAGGCAAACCATTTCTGATTTCTCACAAAAAAACTTACGCATTACAAGCTTTCATGTCCTTGAACAGGACTGGAAACACCTGAGGACACAACTCAGGCTGCATTCAAGGTGGAAGAAGACCGTCTTGATCATACCCACCCTCGCGAGCGAATACACGGAAGCTGCAAACCTTCCCGTTTTTCAGAATATCCTCTCCCAGCTGAGGGGCCTCGCATATCTCTCTACGGTCATCTTCGGCTTGGACAGGGCCACGGAAAAGGACGCCTTTCACCTGAGGGATCTGATAGAAGCCCGTGGCATCAAAAACTACCTGATCCAGTGGAATGACGGCCCAGGGTTTAAAAGCATATACGAAAAACTCAATGACGCGGGATTCAACATCACTGAGCCGGGAAAAGGCAAAAACATGTTCCTAGGCTTCGGGATTGCCATCGCCCTGGGTGCTCACTCCATCGGCCTCATTGATGCGGACATTCGCACTTTCAAGCGTGTACAACTCGATCGGCTTTTCTACCCCGTGGTGGTCTTGAATTATGATTTTTCAAAAGCATACTATACGAGAATCAAGGGCAGGGAGTTATACGGGAGGGTAAAACGTCTTCTTCTCGATCCCCTTCTCCTGGCCCTGAAAAGAAAATTTACGGAAAGCCAGGAGGAAAAAATGCTGCGCCTGATTGATTTTCTCCTTGGCTTTCACTATCAGCTCTCAGGCGAGGTGGCCTTCCACGTCGACTTGCTGAAAAGGATGCGTTTCGCCACGAACTGGGGGGTGGAGATCTTTACGCTTATCGAGGTTTACCGAAAAGCGGCCTCCACGGCGCAGGTGATGTTCGCCGAAGAACCGTTTGATCACAAACATCAGGAAACCTCTCCCGACGACCGGAGCAAGGGGCTTCACCGAATGTCGGTTGATATTGTGACGACCCTGATGAATGCCCTGATCATAGAAGAGGGGCTGGAGATTTCCGACACCTTTTTCAGGGACCTGGCGGTCACTTACCAGGCTGTGGCTGAAGAACAAATCAGGAAGTACTCCGATGACGCAAGCTTCAGCAACCTCACTTATAACCGGGACACCGAGGAGTATCTGGTGAAAGCGGTTTTTCGCGACTCGATTCTTCAAGCCGGCGAAGTGCTCACTTCTCCCTATAGATTGACGGAGAGATTCTTAAGACTCCTAAATTCCCATCCGGAATTCAAGTCCTTCCTGGACAATGGCCTCGCAGACACAATCCTTCGGGTGGAACGAAAGACCGAGCAAAGCGTTTTCGAAATACCCCAGACGGTGTCATGGGAGCGGGTGGTTCACAAGCTGCCCCGGATCCTTTACGATCTGATTGAAGTGGTGGAAGATGAAAAACTCCGTTTTTCACGGAAATGAAGGGGCGGCATTGACGAATGGCGTCCCCATCCCGAAAGCCTCGATCAATTCGTTCTACCTCATATTCACGGACCTGGACGGCACGCTCCTGGACCATGACACCTACCAGTGGAAAGACGCCTCAGAGGCCCTGGATCTTTGTAGAAGGCGTGGCGTTCCCGTGATCCTGGTCTCCAGCAAAACCAGGGCTGAAATCAACCAAATCCGAAATGAAATGCCCATTTCCGGGCCTTTCATCTCGGAGAACGGGGGCGGCATTTTTTTTTCAGAAAAGACTCTTGACAATCCACCCGAGGGCACAGTTCTTGAAGATGGACTCTGGAAATGGTCGCTTGGCGAGCCGTACCATATCCTTGTGGCGGCGCTCCGAGAAATTCGCAGCGAGCTGGGATGGAACCTCAGAGGTTTCTCTGATATGAGCGTTGAAGAGATTTCCCGGCGTACCGGGCTTGATCACCAAGCTTCCCGCCTTGCCACCATGCGGGAATTCGATGAGCCTTTCCTGATTCTTGAAAAGGGAGCCGCCGATGAGCAATCTCTCATCGGGGCTGTGAAAAGGAGAGGTTTCAGGGTCACTATTGGAGGGCGTTTCTATCATTTGCAGGGCAAACACGATAAGGGGCAAGCGATTGAAAAACTCAAAAACTGGTACCAACAGAAGCACGCCACGGCGGTCTCCGTCGCGTTGGGAGATAGCCCCAATGATTTCGATATGCTAAAGCGTGCCGACATTCCTGTTCTCGTTCGGTCACGCCGTGATTTTTCGGAGCTGAAACAGACAATACCCCATCTAAGGATCACCGCACAAATGGGTCCTAAAGGCTGGAACCAAGCCGTTTTGGAGATCCTGGGAGAAAATGAGGTGAAAAGATGACGCCCGACAACTTTGAGAGCGAAATCAATTCCGACCGAGTTCAAAGAGCGGAGATCGTGGTCTGTATCCCTTCTTACAAGGAAGCCGATTCCATCGGTTATCCCACCAAGCAGGCCAGCGAGGGGCTGGTGAAGTACTTCAGTGATAAGCTCTCTGTGATCATCAACTGCGACAATAACTCCCCCGACAACACCAAGCAGGTTTTTCTGGACACTCCCACCCAAGTACCGAAGATCTATCTTTCCACGTCACCAGGTGTCAAGGGGAAAGGGAACAACTTCAGAAACCTATTCCAGAAGGCGGTGGACCTTCATGCCAAGGCGGTGGTGGTCGTGGACGCGGATTTGAAAAGCATCACGGCGGACTGGATAAAGCATCTGGGGGAGCCTCTTTTTAACGGCTTCTCCTTTGTTGCTCCTCTCTATGTGAGGCACAAATACGACGGCACCATCACAAACGGTATCGCCTATCCCATGACGCGGGCCTTGTATGGAAGAAGGGTTCGGCAGCCCATCGGGGGAGAATTCGGTTTCTCGGGAAAACTTGCAAAGACTTACCTGAAAAGCAAGGTCTGGGACGAAGCCGTAGCCAACTTCGGGATCGATATCTGGATGACCACCCTGGCCATCAATCAGGGGGTTCAAATCTGCCAGTCCTTCATGGGAAGGCCAAAAATTCACCGAACCAAGGACCCGGGAGCTCACCTGGGGCCCATGTTCAGGCAGGTGGTCGGGACCATTTTTTCCATGATGCGAGACTTCGAATCCTTCTGGACAAAGGTAAGATACAGCAGACCCACGGCCATCTATGGATTCGGCCTGGGAGAGGTGCAAATGCCTCCAAAGGTCGAAGTGGACACCCAGAGCCTGCTGCACCAGTTTCGAAGCGGTTTTGAAAAATACGACCAAACCTGGGAACAGGTCCTCGCTGAGGATGTATACATGAAACTCCGTGAGATCGCGGGAATGAAAGAAAGAGAATTCAACTTCCCCACAGATCTTTGGGCGAGAGTCCTTTTCGATACGGCGGTGGCTTACCGTCACTCCGAACGGGACCGGGACGATATGATGGACTCCCTCATCCCTCTTTACTTCGGAAAAACCCTCTCGTTTGTGAAGAAGACGAAGAGAATGTCCATCAAACAAGCCGAGGAAACCATCGAGGATGACTGCATGACATTTGAAATGACAAAACCGTACCTCATTCAACGCTGGAACGAGGCCAAAAAGAACTCATAAAGATCTCCCCGAAACCTGAGCTTTCTCCCGCGAAGGAGGTCCCTATGGTGCGCCTCTTCCACCTGGAGTTGAATCTGGATCGTTCACGGGATCCGGGACACAGTGCGGTACCTAGCCCCGCCGCTTCCTCGTTCATAGAACAAACATCCCCCCTCGCTGCCAATCCCCTTCTGGTTGTTGACTTCCTTCAATTCTTGGTCTAATGGTGAAATGAAGTCCACTTGTACTCGGGAGGAGAAAATCTGTTTCCCGAGATATCTTCGCGCCTTCGGTCCGCCCCAGGGGAATGAGCGTGGAAATGGGGTTTCCTCCAGATTTCCGGAAAGGAGAACTCAATGATCGTAAACATGACGTATGGATCAGAGTCCATAGAGGCTCGCCTCCCCGAAAGAACGGTGGTGATTCCCAACGTGGCGGTGGCTCTTCTTGAGCCCGTGAAGGATTTGCGGGCAACGGTTCAATCAGCCCTTGCCTCTCCCGTTGGCACCTTCTCCTTAGGAGAGCTGGTCAAGCCAAGCTCGCGGGTGACCATCGCCTTCGACGATGCAACAGTCGCCTCTTATGGACCCGTTCGGGGAGTTGTGATCAGGGAGCTCCAGGCTGAACTTGAAAAAGCCGGAGTTCAAAGCCACAACGTGACCTTGATTTGCGCCAATGCGCTGCATCGTAAGTTTCGAACGGAAGAATTGGCAAGGATTATCGGCCAGGAGCAGGTCCAGGCATTCGGAGAGCGGCTCGTGTGTCACGATGCGGAGGACCCTGATGCCCTGGTATACCTGGGGAAAACCCCCGGCGGCTACGATGTGGAGATCAACGGACACGTGGTGGACAGCGACCTGACCATCTATGTGAACGCAGCGCACAACCGGGGCTTTTCCGGTGGGTGGAAGTCGGTTTGTGTGGGGCTTTCCACCTACCGATCCATTCGACATCACCACACCCCGGATGGAATGTCCATGTCCATTAAAGACAATCGCATGCACCGAATTCTCGAAGAAATGGGCGAATTCCTGGAGTCAAAAATCCACGGCAAGATTTTCAAGGTGGACACCATTCTGGCCAACCCCATGGAGGTGGCCAAGGTCTTTGCAGGATCCGTCTGGGAGACCCGAAAGAGAGCCCTTGAGATCCAGGCGGACTTGTTTCCGGCGCGGCGGGACCTCAGCAGAGAGAAGTTCGACGTGCTTCTTTACAGTGTCCCGGACTGGAGCCCATACGCGGTTTTTTCTTATATGAATCCGCTGCTCACGCTGGTTTCATCGGGCCTGGGATACCTGGGCGGCACGATAGAGGCACTGGGAAAACCGGGTTGCTCCGTCATCTTGGTCACGCCCTGCCCGAACCGGTGGGACACCGTGCACCATCCCTCCTACCCCGACGTTTGGGAGAACGTGCTCTCCAAGACGCTTGATCCCTATGAGATCGAAAGAAAATACGCTGAAAAGTATGCCACCGACGATCAGTATATTGAGAAATACCGCTCGCACTATGCGTTCCACCCTGTCCATGCCATCCTGGCAACGCACCCTTTAAAACGCCTCAAGCACATCGGTCATGTTTTTGTAGCCGGCGCAAAAGATCCGGAGGTCGTCCGTCATCTCGGATTCACTCCCACCGATAGCGTAGAAGAGGCGCTTCACCTGACAGCAGAGGCGCACGGAAGGGATTTCAGCCTGGCATATGTAGACCAGCCACCGACGCCGGTAAAAGAGCCCCTGTGAGCTGAACGGGTGGACAAGGGGGTGAAGGGCTCCCTTCATTTCCAAGGGGATTTCATCTCCCGGGCCAGGGGTGTAACTGCCGCGCCTTTGCCAGGTTCCCTTCAAATACAATGCGTTGCAAGAAGGCTTTGAAGATGGCAATCCGTCTCCAGGGCGGTTAAAATGTCCTCGACGATCTTGAGGGCTTGTGCTCTGGGCGTCTGGGCAAGAACCGCAAGCTCCGGAAATCGCCCCTCAAGCTCCTTCAGCACCGGCTGTATGACGGGTTCCAGGTAGGGCCAAGCCGGCCCCAATATGATCGCTCCGGCTTCATCGATACTCAGCAGAGCGGCTTTGCGCACAATTGCTTTCACGATGGCTATCAGATCCCCGGGATCCATGTGTTTGCCTAGCTCTTCCATTTCTGTCCTTCCATTCTCTCCCCTTGATCGAACTTCCAGATCTCTCTCGGCGGTTCCTTTCCGGAAGAATCTCTTTCAACGATGGTTTCTCCGGCACGCCGTGAGAGCATCATGCTCTCAAAAACCGAAAAAATGATTCCTTGGCCTGGTCCAGGCTCGGCAGTATCGGCGATCGGAGGAGTTCGGTTTTCAGATGGCTGGTCAATGGCCGCAAAAGGCTTAGCAGCAACTCCGAGCGGACGTTGATTCTCTCGGGGACGGTGCCCCATTGTAACAAGAATTTCGTGAACGTGGTCGGGACGGAAGCCCACATGGATAGCAGAGAGGGGTCAGCGGCCAAGACCTCGTTGGCGAGGACCATTCCACTGTGGGAATCCACCGCCAGCAACATGTAGGCACACCTGGGCCTTGTACCCTTCTCGCCAATCTTCGCGGGAAACATGAAGAAGTCCATCTCCACAGTATTGCTGCTCGAGCGAAAACGCTCCACGGCTCGGATCTCCGACTTATTCAGCGCAAAAGGAATCTTGGGAGGCTCAGGCCTTGGCACGGGCACGATCCTGTCTTCCCACAAAATTGCGTCGCCCTCCATGCGCGGCACGCGCATCAAGTACCTGTTCTCATCAAGCTTTTTCAAAAGGGAGTGGTCCTCCCTGGCCCTCAGGGTTACCTCCGCCACCTGATCCAGCACATGGGCCAAAACGCGCCCTTCCTCCGCTTCCAAAAACCAGGGAAAAAACCCGGGACGAAAACTGCGGAACATGGGCCACGAATTCTGTCCCCGGAACTTCAAACCCAACCGTTTTATGATCTCGTGATCCTCCTTTTCCAGTTCACCCCGGTTTTCAAAAGAAACCTGAAGCTGGGGCACTTCCAGCAGGAGTTCGGGACCATAATCGTCTGTCTCCTGTAACTGCCAAAAACCACCAAGTGCCTCCGGACCCAGATAAGCCCCTACCGCATAGTGTTCCCCCTCCGAGCCCATCACGCTTATAAATGCCATGTTTCCGGTTTGGGGATCTTGAACGCCGAAAATATCCGTCTCGAGCACCCAATCCCAGGGGGCGGTCTCTTTAAGACGAATCGCAAGTCTGAACAGCTCGCGCCATTGTTCCAGCGTGGGTGAGCCTGGCGTTGCCATTTCCTTCCCTCCATTTCTCGATCCTTATTGCTTTCATGCTTTAGACCGGACAACCACATTGAAAAGGCACACTTGAGCCTGTCTTCGGTCTCTTCTCAATATTTAGGGCCGAACATGGTTGCTGTTAACCCTACAACGATACTTAGTATCCCGTCATTCCGGCGAAAGCCGGAATCCAGTTACAGCTGTTAGGAATCTGACCAATTGGATTCTCTTCCCATGCTCGGATTCCTGGATGCCGGATCAAGTCCGGCATGACGGAGTGCCAAATGCCGCGCCACTGCTAAGTGACGTTGTAGGGTTAAAAGGTCTGGATTCCGGCGCCTATCCCGGACTTCGATCCGGGATTCGCCGGAATGACAGGATAATCTATGTTCACGTCATTCCGGCGAAAGCCGGAATCCAGGTGTGCTCCCCCAAATTATTGAGATGTTACTGTCTTAGCCATTGATACTGGACAATCCCTCCCGAGGTGCCTCCTGAACTTGCCAGGTGGGCTCATCCTGGTCTCTTTTCCAGTTGCGCCATGTGCCTGGCGAAAAGGACCGGGTGCCACTCCTTCAACTTCGCCCTGACCCCCGGCAGGTCAACCTTCTTGATAAATCCCATCATGGAAGCATTGTCCGAGATCGTCATGCCATGATAGAAAAGTCTGGGAACAAGGGCTTGATCCTTACTCTTACCATGGGCTTTCGAAAGGTCCAGGTAGAGCTTGAGCCAGGCTTTAACCTCTTCAAGGTCTCTGAATTTACGCGGTTCAAAAAACCCGTCCAGTTGAGCTTCTACCGGAAACCAAGCCATGGCATCACTGCCAAAGCTCCCATGTGCAAGAAACTCCTCAAGTTTTCCTTTCAGCTCCCGGTCTTGAAGCCTTTTCAGATCCACCTTTTCCGCCTCCATGACAAAGGCTTCTCGATAGCAGATCCTCGCCGTTTTCAAATCACCGCGCAGGAAATAGGCGTCCCCCAGGTAACCGTAGGCCATGGCATTGCCCGGCTCCGATGCAATCAGATTCTGCAAGGCAACAATCGCTGAATCAGATCTCTGCGCGAGGAGGTAGAGAAGCCCCAGCGGCATCCCTCCTGGGAGTTTGGTCGTTTGAGCCTCCCAGCCCGAAGCCGTATGGCTCAAAAGTTTTGAAAAGTAGCGCTTCTGGAATTGGTCCTCAAGGGTGTCCCTGGGCCAGGGGTAGCCGAAAGCATCTTCGAACTCCACCCAAAACTGAAAGACCTGCTCCGCCTCGGCAGCACCAATGTGCCTCCACGCGATCTTCCCGAGCCGCCCTTTCCAGAAATCGGCCAGTTCCATCACCCGTCGGACCTCTCTCCCCCAGGGAAACAATCTCCCGTAGCGGTCCATGGTCTCAAGGCACCTGCTGAAATCCATCTCCAGAAGCTGCTGCATACCTTCGTTAAACTGGGTGTTCTCATCGCCGAAAAGGCTGAGCTGTTCGGTCATTGCCAAAAATCCCCTATTTCCGGACGGAAGCCGCACAAAACAATCCGGCCGCCTCCACGTAAAATTCCACTTGATCTCCCCGAGAGGCAATCCCTCGACGGAAGGAAATCTTGATCGATTATAGCCAAAGCAGAGCGGAAGGCAACCGAATCCAGGAGAAGAGGAGAAAAAAGCTCGGTGGAGATCTTCAAAGAGGCGCGCTCCAGGCCGGCGAGGCCCTCGAAACGACATGGAGCATGGATCATGAAAGCCCCCCTTCCGCAAAAGAGGATTTAAATGGGTCTTCAAGAACGCCTACCCTCCAGCCTCCCTTAAGAACGGTGTGCTGATGTCCTGGCGTCCAGCTCTCCTAAGTAGGGGCGAGGCTTAGCCCGACCCCACCATTTTCGGCTTTTCCATCAAAGCCAGCGGACAGGCTCACCCTTTCCCCCTCAAGTTCTCTCTCAACCGGAGACTACACCAACGACAAGAGGTAATTCACCTCCTCACTTGCGCCGACAATTTTAGCCCAATGATCCAGATAGGTCCTGCCAATGGACTTGCAGTGATATTTGAGGATAATCAGGGCGTCTTCAAAATCCCGGGGTCTACCCACTTTCGCTTTCTGAAGGATAAAATCCTCCGGCGTGGGAAACCAAAGCATACTGCCGCCTATTCGCTTCCGTTTTCGTCTTTCGAGAGTCTTCTCGTCATGGTCATCCCGGGGCAAAAGGATATCCACGGGCAACCCGTGAAAGAGAAGCCGGGTTTGCATGCCCTTGAGAAGAGGGTTAAACCTAGCCCACGTCAGGTCAACCTCAAAGCCCCTTTCGACGGCCAGATCCCTGATGCTCCCGAGAGCAGAAGAATCCCCCATGATCATGAAATCTACGTCCAGCGTGCCTCTCGCCCCGCCGAGGGCGCCAAAGGCGAAGGCACCAACCAGAACATAGGGGACCCTTTTCGATCTGAGTATAGCCGTGAGGGTACGGATCGCCTGAAAAATCTCTTCTTCCAACATCTGTCTATCTCAAAAAGATCCTACCGGCAGATTGAATCATGTGGATTCTCTTTTCCGCCCCTTTGGTCCCGAATTCTTCCCGCAGGCGATGATGGGCCATGGCCATCAGAGAAGCCGTTTCTCTCATTCCTTGTTCAGCCTTTCTCGCACGAGACCCCCCGAGCTCTTGCGCAACTCTTCCAAGCTTTCTAAGCCATATCACCGAGGATATTTTCGAATCCGTATCTTCCATAAGATCCCGTAATCCATCCTTCAAGGGCATCCCTCCTCAAGCCTATCGCTTCCTTCGCAGGGAGAACGATTGGTAGAGAGCCTCCTTGACCTTCCCCTCCAATCTGCGGGAAAAGATCTTTTCAGAGAGCATGCGCTCCAGGGGCTTCCCAATCACGTCGTATGGACAGGCCGCAAGGAATTCGAGAACGGCGGAGATCCACTGCCTGGTCGTGTTGCTCGACTTTGTGCGGCGAAGCTCGTCCACAAGACATGGTACCGCCTTCTCCCTGTCACGTGAGACGCGCATGGACTCCAGGATTTCTATTTTCAGGTGAACTTCCTCTAGGGTCGCCGGCGGCCCCAGCGCGGAAAGAAACTCGAGAAGCGATTGAAAGGCGGCCTCATTTCCCAGCGCGATCAGTCCGCCAAGGGTCGATATGGCCCTATCGCGCTCCCGCGCGCTCTTACTCCGGAGCTTCTTCGCATGATGATCCACCGGCAGCTTCTTCCAGTCGGTCCGCCTGACTTGCTCTTCGAATACGGCGGCTTCCAGGTTCTCGAGGGTCAACTCTCCCCTTTCCGCCAGCTGGCTCAATGCTTGCCCGAGAGGACTTTCATCATCGATCTCCATCACTTCCGATTCCTGGAAATCGGGGCACGCAGAGCGCTCCTCCCCGATGAACTTCTTCTCCGCCACGACCCCTTGACACGAATCCGGAATCGAACCTTCCAGCAACTCCTCTACGAACGGCCCGAAGGCCTCGTCGTTAAGACAGATACCGAATTCGGTATACTCTCCCAAAGGTGTGGGGAGATAAGACTCACAATCAAGACAACTCTTTCGCTTTTTTCCCTTGCTCATTGATCTCCTCAAATGTTCTCAACAGCCCCTTCTTCTCGGGCGACTTCTCGAACTCGATCAGCCATTTTTCAATATAATCTCTGTCGAGATCGGGGTTCTTGAGGAGGATGGATCTCACATCTTCGAGGTCTATCGGCCTCCCGGCGAAGATCTTATGGATGATCACATCCTCGGCGGAGGCAAACATTACATTTGACCCACCTAATAAAACGGCCTTGGATCTCAAAATCGCCTGCCTCTCGTAAGGAGCGAACGAAAAGATGAAATCAACCCTGATCCCGCTCCTCTCTTCTCTCGTGGGCAAGACAAAGGTCCGCGCAACGAAAGATCGGAACTCTTTGGGGATGATTTCCAAACCCATTGCCACAAGTGCCGGAAGAAGAATCACCAGGCGCCCCACGTCCACCCCGAGGGTAATCTTGATGTCCTTTGTCACGCGAGGGGTCCCATAAAGAAGAACCGCCTGGCCGCCGATCATCATGTAGGGCAGTTCAACGTTTTTTAATTCCCTGGCGATTCTCGCGATCAGATCCTCAAACATCGTTCAACATCCTCGCAATCCGGATATCCACCTTTATTCCTTCGAGGGGGTCCTTCAAGGGCAATACGCCGAGAGCCATGCCTTCCCGCCACATTCCTTCAAATATCCTCAAGGCCGATCCATAATCGAGCTTCTCCTTTATCGTTTCTTCCCGTTCGAATTTCTCCAACAACTCCGAATCCTTGATCATGGGTGATTCTCCTTGACCTCTCTAGAACACCGCTGTCGATCCTGCCTCGAAGCTTTTGTGCCTTCCCTTCCTGCAGATCCTCGACCTGCCGCACCTCAAAAGAACCCGGGGGATTCGCCCTTCAAGACACCGGCTATGTCCTCCTCTATCCTATCAAAGAGTTCATCCATGGTCTTCGGGCCGAAATCAAAGAGAAAGCGGGTCTTCTCCGGTTCGGCCTCGAGGCCCTCGACAGGCTCTTTCCTCCTTCGGAAGCTCTTGATCATACCGTCGATCTTAAAGAGAAGAGATCGATAATGGTGTCTATCCTTGGAGATCTCGTGGATCAAGTCCCAATCCGGAAGGCTCCGGTCTTCTCTCCGGGATAGGGAAATCTCGACAATCAGTCCGTTGATGCAATGGACATAAGCTTTGTGCCATTCGCGTTCCGCATCTTGATCCTTTTCTCTGGCCCTTTGGTAACAATCCTGACACTGCCACTCTTCTTCAAACCAGTAGTCCCCGAAATAGAAGGGCTCTATGGTGTCTCCCAGGTAGTAAGTCTCCATCAGGCAGGGTCCGCGCTTGGTCTGAATTTCCCGCTCTCGAACCCCTTTACATTGAGGGCATTCAAGTTCCCCTATAATGCTATCAAACATTCCCATTCTGTCCCTCCTTGCCGAGGCGTGGTCCCCCCTGGTAACCCAGGTTGATGCCCTTGCGCATGTGGAACACCCCTGATTTCGACATGCTTGTTGCCGCCGTTTACCTCCACAAAAGGCTCAAACTTTTCTTTGACAGTTGTGAAAAAGAAATTTTGTGATGTCGGGCACTTACCTCCCCTCCCGGTGATTTCTCTTTCGAAGCCATGTCGCCAGAGCCTCCCTACTTTCTTCTTTTTCTTGCGCTGTCCCTCACACCCTGAAGGTCCAGCACCTCGGCCACTTCAAACCGCCCTTACATGGTCCCTTCCACTAGACACAGCCGCAAGTGGGCAGGAAAATACCCGCACCGCCCATGGATTACAGCCACCAGCGTCACCGCCACCCAGTGAAGCGACGGCGGATTCACCAGAATCGCCAAAGTCTGCCACTGGACCGGCGACAGCCCGCACTGATCCACCATAGCCATCACCTGCGGCACAAGAGGCTGCTGCGGGTCGAGCTGGCTGCCGATTTCAATCACCCGGTCCACGTCCTGGCCGGTAAGATCTCCCATCTGTGCCCGGTGCTGATCGCTGACCGGATGCGAGAAATTGAGGAGGATCATTTTCTAGAGTTACCCTGAAGGGTGTCGTTTACTGGAACCCTCTTGTCCCTCGCCCATGAGCGACCTGATGTACTCCACAAAACTCAACCCTGCCAACTCTGCCTCTTTGGCAAGGATTTTCCTTGCGATATGAACCTGCTGCAAGGCTGGATCATCAGGGAACTCTTCCTCTGCCTTTTTTCTTATATCGATCATTTCCTCTTCGGTAATCTCTCCCATGTTGCGTTTCTTACAATATCTCTGCCGGAGTCATAATCTCTATTTGTCTCAATCCATTCAGCGTGTTCACCATCCTCACAATATCTCTGGTTTTTCTTCTTACCAGATGCCTGAAATTCCAGCTCAGGAGAAAATCCAGATTGCTCACCACAGCCACAGCAATGTGGTAGGCGTCCTCCGGATAGGAAGCTGGCACAGCTCCGTGCCTCATGTATACTCTCCTGCGATTCTGTCGGCATCATCGGTCAACTCGACAACCCCAAAATCCGCGACCACGCTTTTCATTTTCTGCAGCAAAGCTGTATCCGGAGTTCGATCAATTTCAGCAATAGTTATATCTCATATGAAAATGTTAAACCTCTGCACTTCTTTGAAAAACGCCTGAGTTAAGGCTCTTCGCTCAGAATTTGTTTTGTCAAAAAGCGCCGAGATAACGGAAGTGTCCAGATAAACTCCGGTCTTTCTCGCCATACTCTACCCCCAACAGCTCGATTATAGCGGAATTCGCCAGTTTTAGACGGCATCGATAGGATGACCATAAAAAGAAATAAACCTCATAATCCTGTGTTTCCTGCCAGACCTAATCCCAATTTTCACCAAGATAGTTTTCAACATTTCATCATGATTAAGATACAAATTTTTACCACAGTATCATTCAAGAGCGCCGATGTAAATCGTTCTTCATTCGGGTCATTCGTTCGAGCCCATAAGATCTTCTATCGATCCCTTTCTTGGTGAATCTGTCCCTCACACCCTGAAGGTCGAGCACCCCAACCACTTCGAACCGCCGTGACATCGTTCCTTCCACCGGCCTCAGCCGCAGGTGGGGAGGAAAATACCCGGACCGCCCATGGATTTTAGCCAGAAAGGTCACTGCGACCCAGTGAAGAGACTGCGGATTCAGCAGAAGCGGCAACGTCTGCCACTCGACTGGCGACAGCCCGCACCCATCTGCGATGGCCACCACCTGCGGCACCAAAGGCAGCCCCGGGTCGACCTGGCTGTCGACTTCAATCACCCGATCCATCTTTTTGCCGCTAAGAGCTTCGATTTGCGCCAGGTGCTTTTCTGTGTGAGGATGCAAGAAGTTAAGGAGGATCATCTCATACATAAGCGTCCTTCCTGGCCGTCCTTCTCTGATAATAACTTGCGAGGTTCGATGAAAAGAGATTGACTCAAGTCGGGCGTGTCACCGAATTCTTAAGTGCTTCATCGCCGTTTTCTTCTCTCACTCAGGGCTGTGATCAAAGATCACGACGTTCTCCGTTACCTTATAATTGTCAACCCCAGGAACTTCAAATCATCGTCGAATTTAAATAGGACCGGGAAATGTTTCAGATCCTTTTTCCTCAGTTCAAAGGCAAAGTTGCCATAGGGCGGTTTGGAGCCTTTTTTCTTTGGCCTTTCGATGTCCAGGTCAATCCTGTGTTTACCGATGGTGTATTCGACGCCCCTCTCCTTTAAGGTGACGTTTCTTTCTGCGGCGATATTGATTTCATGTTCTTTGAAAAGACTGGACTTGTATGAATTATGGACATTCACATCTATAAGCGCGCCATGGAAACTGATTGAATCCTTTATGATCCGTGCCGCTTTTTCGGTGGGAAAAGTCTTTCTGGAGTTGGGATTCACTGCTCTGCCTATCTTTTTGGGGCCTTTTACATGAAACAGGATGTGGCTTTCTTCAGCCCCTTTTACAGTACCGCAAATTCGGCACACATCTTTCTTTTCCCTGGTCTTTTTATACCCCTCCCAGTGCTTGCATTGAAGGGTCAGAAATTCCCAGACCTGCCCAAGCTGCTGATATATGTCGGCGAATCTTTCCTGCTCCTTTTCCGGCACACCTTCTTTGTTGAGATAGTTGTCACTGACAAAATCCATGTTTTTAAAAAGACGCTTAAATTCCTTTTTCAATCGATCCTTTTCCGTTTCTTTGGTCATGGTCCGAACCTCATGTCGAAATCTATCTATTCCGCTTGAGCACTCTTGTCCAAAATCGATAAAAATGAGCTTCGCAAATGGAACAATGAGGAGGTAATACAAGGCACATCCTGATTATAACCTCGTTTTGTCATTCCGGCGAACCGTCGTCGGGCCGAAGCCGCGCTATGCCGCGTCGCGAGGGCGGAAGCCGGAATCCAGGGTCAAAGGTCTTGGAGCTGTCTTCCGGATGCCGGTTTTCGCCGGCATGACGGGTTGGCTGTATCTCCACATAACGTATTGCGAAACAAGTTCCATATATTTTGGGCAGCAATGCTCCCTGCGTTCCGGAATCAGCCGGCCGGTCTCCGAATAAAGGGGCATCGTAACGGTTCACCGCTGAGATCCAAAGATCGCAGAGGGGATATTTATGATTTTGCTTTTCGTTCAGAGTCCGAAAAGCAAAATGATACGATGCTTCGGGTGACGGCTCAGCTTGAATCACATTCTCTGTATCGAAAGCCCCGACGCAGGACCGTCGGCTCCGGAGCACAAGTAGTCGCGTGCTTTTCCATCGTCTGCCTCTCGGCGGCGCTGGGGAAAAAATCCCCCCTTATGTCCTCCGCGTCTCTAGCGAAGCGGTGGTGAACCAATCCACTTTCATTAACGTGCCGCAATCGTCAATAATCAATCTTCAATCTTATCAGAGTTGCCTATTTCTGATTTTGTCTTGCATTGTCTCGCATTCCCGCCATTTCCTTCCATGGAATCTCTGGATACCATTCCTATGATCTCGAACTTCCTTATGACTGCGCTCGACGTCTTATCGTCCTGTGCAAACTCATGAAATGTCATATTCCCTACAAACTTCTCTATGGCCTCCATCGCATCGAGGATATCCTTCGCATACAGCCCGTACTCCCTCATATGCATATTGCTCCTTAAAAACGTACGGCTTGATTTTCTCCCTAATCGAATCCAGCGAGACAATATCAACGCCGATGCTGAGTTTTTCCTCGAGAAAAAGAGCCTCGAGTTGACGCATCTCAAAGAATCCGCCGGAGTTCTCAACCAGCAATACTTGGGTTTCCAAAAATACCACTCGATATACATATCGCATTTTGATATGCTTTTTAGCCATAGTAACGAGACTTCTCATGGGCTCCATATCCTTAAAACTCCCTGATGAAATCCTGGAGGCCAGTGGAAAGTGCGCCAATGCGCTTCACATCTCCCGAGCCGAGTACATACGCCTGGCTATTGCCCGGATGAACCGCGAGACTGCGGCCCGAATAAGGGCGGAACGCCTTGCTCGGGCATCCATGAAGGTGCGGGAGGAGAGCATGAGGGTCAACGCCGAGTTCTCAGCTATTGAGGACGCCCCTGATGCTTAGGCGGGGAGAGATGTGGCTCGCTGACCCCAACCCCAGGCGTGACACGGAACCGGGAAAGACAAGACCGGTTCTCATCGTCCAGGCCCAGGCCCTCCTCGATGCCGCGCATCCGTCTACGCTCGTCATTCCACTCACCACGAACCTGATCGACGATGCCGAGCCGCTCCGCATTCGAGTCACTGCATCGGGCCAGCTCTCCCGGGATTCGGACCTCCTCCTCGATCAGCTTCGTGCCATGGACAACCGGCGCCTGATCAAGGAACCTCTGATTCACCTCACCCCTGACCTGATTGCTCGAGTCGATGGAGCTCTCCATGATGTCCTCGACCTCGTGTCGTCATAGGACAAAGTCACCATAGCAACGCCCCTCCACCGCATAACCTGTCAGGATACCAGCTTGACGGATCTCCTCAGGGGTCTCTACCCTGGGTAGGTCAATGACATCTTGTGTCTCGTTCCCCGCGGCGGAAGCGTTGAGTTAGAGTGTTCACCCAATGACATCCATCTCGTACCATCCCTGGCCGAAGGCCGTCGCCTTTCCAACATGGATGAATTCCCCCAGGCCCAGGCGGGGCATGAAAGGGCCGAGGTCCCCTTCAAATTCCACTTCGCCCAGGTAGCCTTTAAGCAAATGCCGGAGGTCCCGGTGCCTGGAGTACCGATTTTCCTCCACCCAGCGGAGATTCTCTGCGGCCGTTGGGATCTTCTCGGCCTTTTCGCCCAAGGCCCGGAAATCCAGGTCGAGGGTTTCGTTGCAGTAGAAGTAGGAGAGAGCGTTTGCCCGGTCTCGAAGCCTTTTTATTAGCGGGCCGAAGTCGGGCTTTACCCAGCGATCCTTCTCCTTGATTTGAACCGGAGTAAGGAAACGAAGCCGAACCCTTCGAACAGTTCGACCCGGGCTGTTGGAGCGCATGGAGTCGAAGGTGAGCAGTGCCGAAGGGGCCCGAACGAGATTTTCCTGATGTGCATAGAGCTCCTCCCAGGTGTCGTCTGCTTTTCGGGCCTCGAGTTTCTTGAGATCGAAGCGGCCGCGGCCGATACCCATTCCGCGTTCTCCAAGTTCACGTAAGGTCACAATGAAGTAGGGCAGGAAATCAGCCGATCTTCCTACGAGCACCAGGCCGAAAGAGAGTTCATTGCCGGGATTATAGGTCTCCAGGCCATCCACAGGGGGTTTGATCACAAAGGGGCGGGGAATGTCCCTGTTCAGTCGCAGTCTTTCCGCCTTTTCCGGAACCCGCGGGGCAAAGATAAAACCATAGGGACAGGACGAATGCATGGTACATTTGTCGCAACGGGCATTCAAATCCACACAGACAAGCGATCTGAAGGCCATGCCGAAAGCACCCCGGAGGGTGATCCCTTTATTTGCCCGCGGGAGTCGGATCTTCTCTCTCGGCGCCAAAGTAAGGCGAAACTGGGAGATGGAAAAGGATGGTCCTTCACTATGGGCGATTTTTTCCATCTTTCTGCCGGGATAGGAGCTCGTCGTACAGACGCTGGCTTGCCTCCAATACGAATTCAGCTTCTTTCAATGCTTCGTCGGCATCCACCTTCGTGAACACTTCCTCGGGCGGCAGCGCCAGTTGCTGGTCGCCATAAAAACTGGTCTCCCGGTCTTTCCTGAGGGATCTGGAGATGTGGGCTAGGTGATCAATCTCGGCTATAAACCAATCCGGGAAGGTGTCCCGGTGTTTTCTGAGGAGAAATCCAACATCATGGACTTTGGAGGCTTCAATCCCAATGAGCCTCAGGACGGCCTTAAGGGCCATCTCCGCGCATTCCTGGCACCTGCGAATAGCGAGATGCCACATCTCGTCGGAGCAGGCCATTTTTGCCTGTCTCAAAGAGTATTGGGCGGTCGAGAGATAGCTCTTTGCCATCTCATCGTTGGTCATATTTCAATCTCCTCGCCCCACTTGTAATCGGGTTTGAGATGCCAATACCGCACTTTCCCCAGCTGCACCCTCCGTGCCCCGAGGGCCTTCAGCTTACTTCGCAACTTTTCGAGAACGTGGGAGAAGAATCCGTCCCTGTCGTAGAGAATGACGGCGTCCTGGGTGAGATCCAGATACAGGGGGGTAAAACGGCCGGCCTCCTCGGGGGTCTTGATCTTGGTTGAAAACCCCGTTTGTATCCCCTTATCATAAAGGGAATCCATCATGGGGACAAGTTCATTTTCTATGGCGACCAGGGTGCGGTTTCGCTCTCTGTGCGATGGGGGTAAATCTTTAGCAACGATGAGTACGTCTATATCCGAAGTTCGGGTGTGTTCTCTGCGGGCAGTCGAGCCGTATAGCACGACGGAGATCAGGCGGTCGCCGAAATGGCGCTTCAGGGCGTCGCAGTAACTGCGAGCGAGCGCCATGGCAGGCCATGGTTTTTCTTCCGCGTTGTCACCGGTAATTGATGATGGGTTGGTCATAAAAAGGGCTCTCAGATCCGCCTGGCGGCAGTACGCGCGCTCACAGGCATCCTTTTCTTCGCCTGAAGGTGAGGGCAGCAAGTAGCATAGGATCCTTTTTCTTGTTTGTCAATAATTAAACTTCTTTGTCGATTTTAAGCAGTATTGGGTGGTATCAGTCTCAGTCCGGGTGGAACGCGGCACTGCAGTTTTGAATTGTGAATTGGGGCCATGGATGGTAACTTGGCCACCGATCCATTTTTCAAGACGGATCCATCCGGTAGGAGGAGGCCCATGTTTACCATCCAAGAGGTTCTTGATCTTGCCCTTCGAATCGAGAAAAACGGTGAAGAAGCGTACCGTAAAGCCATGGATAAGGTCTCCAATCCCTCCCTTTCCTCCCTGTTCCAGTGGCTGGCAGATGAAGAGACGAAGCATTGGAAATGGTTCAGCGAACAGAAAGGCAAGGTGGACGAGCCCATAGAGGACTCCGAGCTCGAGGAGATGGGAAGAAGGATTCTCCAGGGAATCCTTGGAGATCAGAGTTTTTCACTCCAGGATGCGGATTTCTCCAAGGTGGAACATTTCAGAGAGGCCGTGAGCACAGCCATCGAGTTCGAGAAGGACACCATCCTGTTCTATGAAATGATCCGCGCTCTCGTGGATGAAAAAGAATCCCTCGAGCATCTGGATACCATCATCGAGGAGGAAAACCGGCACGTGGAGCTTCTCCACCAGGTTCTCCGAGATGGGGTAAGGCCCTGGGACATGAAAGAATAGCAACCGCCGGGGAGGGCGGAGGGTGACACCGTCGCCGTTTCCTCTTGACACCCCGGGACCTCTTCTCTATATTTGCAAGGCTCAAAAAAGTTATCGAGTACTCTGCCAACCATGTTCGCACCGGCAAGTCAACGTTCCCAGTTCACACCCACCCAAGGCTTTTTCATTTTCCGGGCCGCTGAGAGAAAGGGGGCTTGCGAACTTGTGGCTTCTTGCCCCAGCAAGAGAATGTCGAAATGAGCGCTGTTTATCCTCCTTGATGTGGGATGTTCCGGCGGGCACGGCCGAAAAGAGGACGAACAGCACAGAATGGTGAGGAGATCTTTATGCCAAAACGCGACGACATTAAAAAAGTGTTGATCATCGGGTCCGGGCCCATCGTGATCGGCCAGGCATGTGAATTCGACTATTCCGGCACCCAGGCTTGCAAGGCCCTCAGGAAGTTGGGATATGAAATTGTCCTGGTGAACTCCAATCCCGCCACCATTATGACCGACCCCGGCATGGCGGATGCCACGTACATCGAACCCCTGAATTTGCAGGCGATAACGGAGATCATTGAAAAGGAGCATCCTGACGCCATCCTGCCGAACCTTGGGGGGCAATCCGGCCTGAACCTCTCTTCCCAGCTTGCGCGCACCGGTGTCCTTGAAAAACACCACGTGAAGGTGATCGGCGTGGAGGTGGATGCCATCACGCGAGGGGAGGACCGAATCGCTTTCAAAGAGACCATGGAGCGGCTCGGAATCGAGATGCCCAGGAGCAAACCGGCTTTCAGCGCGGAGGAGGCCGAAAGGATCGCCGATGAACTGGGCTATCCCGTGGTCATCCGGCCCGCATACACCTTGGGGGGAACAGGCGGCGGGCATGTGTACAACGTGGAAGAGCTCCGTATCATCGCCAGCCGGGGCATATCCGCGAGCCTCGTGGGCCAGATCCTTGTGGAGGAGTCGGTGTTTGGGTGGGAAGAACTGGAGCTTGAAGTGGTCCGTGATGCAAAGAACCAGATGATTACCGTCTGCTTCATCGAGAATGTGGACGCCATGGGAGTCCACACGGGGGATTCCTACTGCACGGCACCCATGCTCACCATCGATCCGGAGCTTCAAAAGCTCCTCCAGAAGTACTCCTATGACATTGTGGAGGCCATCAGAGTCATCGGCGGAACAAATATCCAGTTTGCCCACGATCCAAAGACCGGACGGGTGGTGGTGATCGAAATCAATCCCAGGACCTCCAGGTCATCGGCGTTGGCATCCAAGGCCACGGGTTTTCCCATTGCGCTCATTTCGGCCATGCTGGCGGGAGGCCTCACGCTGGATGAGATTCCTTACTGGAGAGAGGGCACCCTGGACAAATATACCCCCTGGGGAGATTACGTGGTGGTGAAATTCGCCCGCTGGGCCTTTGAGAAGTTCGAGGGAGCGAGAGATCTCCTTGGCACCCAGATGCGGGCGGTCGGTGAAGTGATGAGTATCGGGAAGACTTACAAGGAGGCCTTTCAGAAATCCATACGATCCCTGGAGACCGGGAGGTATGGACTGGGTTTTGCCAGGGACTTTCATGAAAAATCCCTGGAGGATCTTCTCGATCTTTTGGCCGAGCCCACCAGCGAGAGGCAGTTTGTCATGTACGAAGCCCTCCGAAAGGGTGCCTCCGTGGATACCCTCTACAAAAAAACCCACATCAAACCCTGGTTCATCCAGCAAATGAAGGAACTGGTGGAACTGGAGGAGAAGATCCTCCGGTACAGGGGAAAAGCGCTTCCGGACGACTTGCTGGAGCAGGCAAAAAAGGACGGCTTCTCCGATCGGTATCTCTCCCAGCTTCTTCACATCCCGGAAAAGGATGTGCGAAACCGGCGAAAGGAGCTGGGCGTCGTGGAAGGGTGGCATGCGGTGCCGGTGAGCGGTGTGGAAAATGCGGCCTACTATTACTCCACCTACAATGCTCCCGATGCCGTGGGCTCCAGTGACCGGCCCAAGATCATGGTCCTGGGGGGAGGCCCCAACCGGATCGGCCAGGGCATCGAGTTCGACTACTGCTGCGTCCACGCAGCCTTCGCCATTCGGGACGCGGGTTATGAGTCCATCATGGTGAACTGTAACCCGGAGACCGTATCCACGGACTATGACACCTCGGATAAGCTCTACTTCGAGCCCCTTACGGTGGAGGATGTGCTGAGCATCTACGAAAAGGAGAAGCCGGAAGGGGTCATCGTGCAGTTTGGCGGTCAAACGCCTCTCAACATCGCAAACGAACTCGCCGCGGCCGGTGTCAAGATTCTGGGGACCTCTCCGGACACCATTGATCTTGCGGAGGACAGGGATCGATTCCGGCAGATGATGCGGGCGTTGGGCATTCCCGAGCCGGAATCGGGCATGGCAAGCAATCTGGAAGAAGCGCTTCAGGTAGCCGCCGGCATCGGCTATCCCTTGATGGTGAGGCCCTCCTACGTGCTGGGAGGCCGCGCCATGGAAGTGGTCCACGACGAAGAGATGCTCAGGCGCTATTTGACTGCCGCGGTGGGTGTGAGTCCCGAGCGGCCGATCCTTATCGACAAATTTCTGGAAAATGCCATTGAGGCGGAGGCGGACGCCGTTGCCGACGGCAGCGGCGCCTTTGTTCCCGCCGTCATGGAACACATCGAACTTGCCGGTATCCATTCCGGCGACTCGGCCTGTGTGATACCGCCCATCAGCATTCCTCCCAAACACCTGGATACCATTTACCAGTACACCCGGCAAATCGCCACGGAGTTGAAGGTCGTGGGGTTGATGAATATACAGTACGCCATCGCAAAGGATACGGTTTACATACTGGAAGCCAATCCCCGGGCCTCCCGAACGGTCCCCCTGGTCTCCAAGGTGTGCAACATCTCCATGGCCCGCATTGCCACGCAAATCATGCTGGGGAAAAAGCTCGCCGATTTCGACGTTGGACCCAGATCGATCCCCCATTTCGGCGTAAAAGAAGCGGTCTTCCCCTTCAACATGTTTCCCGAAGTGGACCCCATTCTCGGACCTGAAATGAGATCCACGGGGGAGGTCCTGGGACTGGCAGATTCCTTCGGGCTTGCTTTTTACAAGGCCGAAGAAGCGACCCAGCAAACCCTGCCTTCCGAGGGGACCGTCCTCATCACGGTCTCCGAAATGGACAGGCCCGCCGTGCTGGAAGTGGCCAGGCAATTCGATGCGCTCGGCTTCAAGATCAAGGCCACGGATGGCACCCGGAAATTCCTAAACGATAATGGAATCACCGCAGATCGGATCCTCAAGATGCACGAGGGACGTCCAAATATCGTGGACGGCATTAAAAACAAGGAAATCCACCTGGTCATCAACACGCCCAGCGGCAAGCTGAGCAAGCACGACGATTCGTACATCCGAAAGGCGGCGATCGTTTACAAGGTGCCTTACATCACGACCCTGGCCGCTGCCCTTGCAGCGGCCAGGGGCATTTCGGCCGTCAGGAGCGGGCACGGAAGTGTGAAATCGCTTCAGAGTTATCACGAAGACATCAAGTGACAGGGCGAACAGAGGAGCGCATCGCCGGGAAGCTGCGGGAAACCTCGCACCCTATTTTGCCTTCCAGTCGGGCTTTCTTCCCTCCGAGAAGGCACGGGCGCCTTCCAGGCTCTCTTCGCTGTGCAGCGCCGGAAAAGAGAGACTAAAGGCATCCTTGATCTCGTGTACCGTGGGATGGAGGCTCTTATAGATCATTTCCTTGGATGCCCGAACAGCCGGGGGGGGCGTTTTCGCAGATGCGCTCGGCCATTGAAGTGGCAACGTCCGTCAATTGCTCGTGGGGAACCACATGGTTGACGAACCCCAGCTCCTGGCAAGCTCACCGATCAATTCCTGGCTCAGTGCGTTGAGGCACTCGGGCCGGTTCAAAGTTAAATAGACGATCCTGCCTTTCTTTTCATAGAGAAAAACGGACATGGTTGCCCCCCCTTGCCTTCGATTTCATGGCTGTAGCCTTGCCGGCCGGCGGCAAGACCCACTTGCCTTCGGGTGCCTCCAGGTTTCTCAAAAAAGGACGCCGCGAAAGGAATCATAAGGGAAAGGGACGGGTGAGGTCAAGGCCTCCGATGGAATGCATGGGACTTGTCATTTTATGACCGATTGACTTCACCCGCTCTCAATGGCATGGTTGTTCGGCTGGTTCCTCAAAGAGTCTCGGGAGATGATACAAATGGTGGAAAAGGCGCTGTACGACGTGAAGGTTTTGGATCTGAGCCGGTATATTGCCGGCCCCTATTGCACAAAACTTCTCGCCGACCGGGGCGCAGAAGTCGTAAAAATCGAGTCGCCGGGCACGGGCGATCCGGCCCGGGGAATCGGTCCCTTTCCCGGCGATGAGCCTGATCCGGAAAAGAGCGTTCTCTATTTCTATCTCAACAGCAATAAAAAGAGCCTCACCCTGGATCTTCGGTCAGGAGACGGATCGAGTGCACTGAAAGATCTGGTTCGCGATGCGGATATTCTGGTGGAAAGCTTCAGACCGGGAACCATGACCCGTCTAGGTTTGGATTACGAAACGCTTAAGGGAATCAATCCGGGACTGGTGATGACTTCCATTTCCAACTTTGGGGCCACAGGCCCCTACCGAGATTACCAGACCAGCCACCTGGTGCTTTGCGCTCTCGCAGGCTGGCTTTATTCCACGGGGGAGCCCGACAGGGAGCCGCTCCAGGTCGGAGGGTGGATCAGCCATTACATCGCAGGTCTCCACGGAGCATTCGGCACCATGGTAGCCTTATACCTGGCGAGGGAAACAGGGGAAGGGCAGTGGGTAGATGTCTCCGCCCATGAAGCCATGATTTCCACCGGCCGATCTTTCCAGCTCCTGTGGCAGTCTTATGGGGGTCGATATCGCAAGAGAGAGGGCAATGTACTGGTCGCCGGAACAGGCCTCATCTGCCCATGCAAGGACGGGTACATTGCAGTGAATCTCCTACACCAGGAGCACTGGGAGCTTTTCACCCGTTTCATGGGACGCCCTGAACTGGAGGATCCCAGATTTCTGACACCGCTGCTCAGACGCGAGTATATTCGTGAGCTCACCGACCTTGTCCTGCCCATGTTCCGAAACCGGGAGCATGATGAGGTGTTTCACTCCGGACAGGCGTGGAGGATTCCTTTTGGACTCGTTCCCAGTGCAGCCGAGGTTCTGGAATCGGAGCAATACAAGGCCAGAGGCTTTCTCGTAGAAGTGGAGCATCCTTTTATGGGCCGGGTCACGGTTCCCGGAGCGCCCTGCGTGATGAGCGGCTCCCCCTGGGAGATCGGAAGCGCGGCACCGCTGCTCGGGGAGCAAAATGACGAGATCCCGGGACCGGTCAAGATCTCAAGGGGTAAAAGCGCGGCGCAACAAAAGGGGCAGCCAACCCTTCCTTCATCGGAAGGGCGGCAAAGCTCCGAGCTTCCTCTAGAGGGCTTGCGGATACTCGATCTGAGTGCCTATCTCTCAGGGCCTTACGCCACCGCACTTCTCGCCGACATGGGCGCGGAGGTGATCAAAATAGAGTCCATCCAGCGCTACGACGGTTACCGCCTGTTCTCGCCCTTAGAGCCGGGAAACATCGAGAAGTCCTCCCATTACAACTGGTGTAACCACGGTAAAATCGGCATCACCCTGGATCTCACCCGGCCCCGGGGGGTGGAGATTTTCAAGAGCCTGGTAAGCATCAGTGATGCGGTGGTGGAGAACTTCAGTACAAGGGTCATGGCCAACTTCGGCCTGGACTATCCGGTGCTGAAGGAAATCAATCCAAGAATCATCATGCTCTCCATGCCGTGCTTCGGTACCACGGGGCCCTGGAAAGACTATGTGGGATTCGCCCATGTGTTCGAAGAGATGTCCGGGGTCGTGTACCTGACCGGTTATGCCGACGGCCCACCCCTTGTGAGCGCCATCGGCTACGCGGACAGCAATTCCGGGCTCAATGGGGTCTTCGCCCTTCTGGCGGCGTTGCACCAGCGACGAAGGACAGGCAAAGGACAGTTCATCGATCTTTCCCAGACAGAGGCTTTGACCTGCCTGATTGGCGAAGTCATCCTTGACTACTGCATCAACAAGCGAAGCCAGGGCCGCCGCGGCAACCGGCATCCCTTCATGGCTCCTCAAGGATGCTACCGGTGCCGTGGAGAGGATAACTGGATCGCCATTACTGTGGCTACCGATTCCCAGTGGGAGAACCTCCGCCTGCTCATGGGGAACCCACACTGGGCGGCGGATGAGCGGTTCTCCACCGCCAAAGGACGGCTACAGTTCCAGGATGAAATCGATGAGCGCATGGGAAAATGGACCGCCGGGCAGGACCGCTTTGAGCTCATGCATCTTCTCCAGAGAGAAGGCATCGCTGCGGGACCCATGCTTTTGCTCCAGGACCTGCTGGAGGACCCCCATTTGAACCGGCGCGGATTTTACACCATGGTGGATCGGGACATGGTCGGGACACATCCCCACTCCTGCCTCGCAACCAAGCTTAGTAGGACACCGGGTCGGATCAGAAGACCGGCGCCGCTCCTGGGGGAGCACAATGAACTGGTCCTCGGTGAACTCCTGGAAATGTCCGGGGAGGAAATCGCCATGCTGGAAGAAGACAGGATCATAGGAAAGAAGCCGCTTCACCCCGTTTCGGCAAGCCAGGTCTGAGACGGGGTTTTAGAAGAGCTCCATCTGCACGGCCTGCTTGGTTCGTTTTGTTTTCTTTTTGAGGATCCGGTTGATTTCTTTCGTCCTTCCCAGCCTTCTCCAGATGGCCAGGGCCTTGTCATATCTCCCCATCCTCTCGTAGACCCTGGCGATTCCCTGCTCGTCGTGCACTTCCCGATAACATCGAATCGCATCTTCATAAAACCTTCCATCACGATAATCCCTCGCCGCAAGCACAACTTCCCCGGAATCTTCATAAATCTTTGCTGAAAGAAGATAGTCCCGGTGCCAATTACAGACGCCAATCGCCTCCTTCTTCTGTTTTTCTTCGAGCAGGAAGCGAACGGCTTTTTGGTAGTGCTTGGCGCTCTCGCCGAAAAGCTTGTAATTGCGTTTCGTGATGCTCAGGTTTTCAAGGGTCTTTTCGTAAAGGCTCCTGTTCTTCAGGAAATGATAACAGGCAAGAAGGCCGTCATCGCTTTCTTTTTCAGCCGTTTCTTTCAGAGAGGAAACAAAGGATTTCATCTGTTTCGGTGCCGGCCGTTTTCTTAATTGCTGGTATTTGAGAAGCTCTATGATGGCATTATAGTGCTTGACTCTCAGCATGAGATCAAGAAGGGATTTGGGCAAACTGCTATGGTAGAAAAAAGCATAATGGATGGACGAGAGGAACCGATCGATCAGATCAGAAGTCTTCTGACCGGCATCTTCGTCCAAAGCCATGGAAAACAACCTGGTCATGACCTCTGCATATCCCTGACTTTCAGGGTACGAGACTCGATTTGACGAAAGCTTGGAGACCTCTTCCTCCAAAAAATCCGGAGAGACGACAATTCTTTTCTTTTCCTCCAAGTACCTGTTGGCGTAGTCATCCTTCCGATCGCTCAAGAAGTGACGAATCGCTTCTTCATCACGATCCAGATTCAGATAGGAACGATAGACTCCCTCGTCGTCAATGATCGTCTTGTACCTTACGAGGGCCCTGTCAAAGGAACCGGCCTCGAAATAGGTCCCGGCTTCCTTGCGTAGTTTCCCTGCCTTCCTAAAGGAATCTTGATCCCCACTGGCCAGGAAGAGATGCAGGAGATCGCGCGCTTTGGACCATTTGCCTGGGGCATCGCTCGCCTCATATTCCAACGCGGCATGGTAATAGTCCCTGAGCGCCACGTAACATTCAGCGCTTTTCTCCAGGTCTCCGGCATTTCGATATCCGGTAATGGCCATCTGGTAATGTCCTTTTTCAAAGAAGATGGGCGCCGCATCTTCATGCATGGCCAGGGCGGAAAACCGGATCGCGGATTTGAGCTTGGATCGTCCCTCTAGATGTGTTTTGGCCTCCTCCAAAAGGGTGTTCCTGTTTTCCGGGGAAATCCCGGCGAAATCCGAAAAGAGTCTGACGGCCTTTTCCACGTCCTTCTCCTTTTCATAGAGAAGTCCCGCATTATAGCCATCGTTGATCTTGAGGTAGCAGGAAAGGAGTTTGTCCCTGTTTTTCCCCTTCTTGTAAAGCGGGATCGCTTTTTCATAGGCCTCCGCGCGATAAAAGAGGTCCGCGGCCCGGTCAAAGCGCTTGGCTTTCTGTAAGCAGGAAGCGGCCCGCGCATAATCCCTCGCTTTTTCAAAGGCTTCAGCCGCCTTCTCGTATTCCCTTTTAGAAGAGTAGTACTCGCCGATTTTCCCCTGATTGTTTGCCTTCACCCAGTTTTCAAGCGCTCTGCCTTTGTTCCCCAGTTTAAACCACCATTTCGCGGCCTTGTCATATTCTCCCTTCTGTTCATACAGTTTGATGCTACAATGGGTCAGCCGATCCCGATCTTTCAGTTTCTCCCAAAGCGGAAGCGCTTTATCGTAAAGGCCTGAACGCTCAAAACATTCTGCGGCTTTGCGGTGGTAGTCGTTTTTCTCAAAAAGTTGCCCCGCCCTCTTGAAATGACTTTTGATCTCCAGGGCAAAAGCCGTTGCGATCTCGGACTTTTGAAGATGGTCCGCGTTCTTGTAGCACTCGGCCGCGGCAGGATAATATTCACGCTCGAAAAAATAGTCTCCCTGTTTCTCCCATTCCTCCGGTGTCGAGACGCTTTGCCAGATCTCGGAAAGCACATCTTTTTCACCGGTCTTGTAAAGGAGGTCTTTCAGCAGGGGATGATCCCATATACCGTCGGCGGAATCATAAATGATCAGGGTATTTCTGGCCCTGGTGATGGCCACGTAAAGGAGGTTGATCTCATGTTTTATGTGTGGATGATGGCTCCGCTCAAAGGAACCCCCATTTTTGATCCGCCTCCATATGGGGGAGGCCTTTCTGTCAATGGAAAACTTCCAAAGGAAAACCGTGTCAAATTCCAGTCCTTTCGCCTCTCCGATGGTGAAAATGAGCTCGGTGCCGAGGGTCCCCTTGAGCTTCTCTCGCTCCGGCTCGTCCCGGACAAGAATGATTTTGCCGGCCCCTTTGAGTGCGAGCCTCTTCAGCATCTCCTTCTCGTCCGTTTCCGTGATCAGAAAAGGCGGCCTGCCGCTAAATTTCCACTCCTCTCTCATCTCCGACCCGGTAAGGCCCACCAGTTGCTGTTTGAGATCTAAAAGCGCATTGGAGAGTCGGACGATGTTTCCCACGCATCGGAAATTGAGGTTCAAATGATAGACATCCGGAATCTCCACGTCCCGCTCATAGAACTTGTTTTTCACCTCCTCCCACCGGAACCCGCTTGGGTTGATGATCTGCTTCGGATCACCCGTCAGGACAATTCCCCTGTGGGATTTTGCCAGGCTGAAAATCAAGGAAAGCTGGATGTCCGCGAAGTCTTGCACCTCGTCACAGACCACGAGATCGTAACTGAATCTCGTGTTTTCCCTTCGGTTCGTCTGCCGGATAGCCTCCCTGCACAGATCAATCTCGTCCCAGAGGGACTCTTCCTCCAGCTTTCTCTGGTAAAACTCGGCGATGTCGTAGATATCGTGCCTGTCGTAGAGGAAGTTAGGCGCCCGTTTCCTGCCGATGTTTACGTACTCCTGGTAGGTGAGCATAGGGGAGGAAAAGCTTTTCGCCTTCTTTTCCATGAAGCGCACGATTTCGGCAAGGACGGATTTCTGCTCTTTTTTTTGACGCCCTTCTCCAGGATCAAGGTTCCTGACGAAATCTTCGATTTTTGGATGCCCGGTCATCCTCTGAACGCTTCGCTCGATCTTATCCATGAACTCGTGGCACTTGAGGCCCAAAAGATATTCCTTCAATTCTTTAAGATCATCCTGGCCGATGGGGCCCTGGTTGAAGGCTTGAGCCAGTTTTCTAAATCGTTCCACACCGATCTGGGGTTTTGCCCCTTTGATGATGGATCGGATCTCCTCCCAAACCAGCTCTCCGTCGTACTTCTGCTGGAGTCTGTGCTTTCGGAAAATGCCTTCGAACTCCCGCAGGCCCACTTCCCTCCCGCTCTCGTAGTTCAAGCCGGAACTCCTCGCCAGCGCGTGCAAGAGATCCCCAAACACGAAGAAATCGGGTGCCGGGCCGGAGTTTTCGATCTCTGTTCGAGAAACAAGGCCCCAATAGATCTTTTGGGAGAACTCTTTGAGGTAGCGGTTGTAGGTGAGAAACAGCCGTTTCTTGCCGAGGAATTCCTTTTTCAGAAGGGAGTAAACAGACAACGTAGTCTTCCCACTCCCTGCCGTTCCGGAAAGGAGGAGGGGGGGGTCAGATTCGAGGACCCGACGCTGTTCAGGGGTGAGGAAAAGGAAGATCTCAAAGTTGTCAGGATCTGCGGCAAGAAGCATTCTCTTCCATTCTTCGTCACTGAGGACAAGCCATTTCTGGGGGCCATAGTCATCGGGTGATTTTTCTTCGAGAGCCTCCTGGCTGTAGTATTCGCCGGGAAGTTCATCCAGAAGAATCTCGGCACGGTCTTCAACGATCTCGGGCTCAAAATGGAGAAAGGGTGCATTTTCAGGGAAGACGTTTTTGGCGGTTTTCGTGATATCATCGTGTTTTGCCAGTCCCCATACATAGATGGCCGTCTGAGACCGGTGTTTGCCAAGGGTGAAGATAAGCCGCTCCCCCCTGGAGAGGCGAGCCTCAAAAATCATTTTCCCTGAAAGCCCCTTCAATTTCTTGACCCGAACGCCTGAATCCCAGATTCCAGCTTCCAGGAACTCGAATTTCTCGCGCACTCTATCCTTGTCTTTTCTGCCCAGTCCGATCAGATACCTTTTCAGGCACTGGTTCAGGAGAACGACGTATTTGTGCTCACCCATTGGCGTTCCTTTGGGATGGAAAAACTAGAATGAAGGAGCCTGGCTTCCCCCCTCTCCTTTTGTAATTTTCCGGATCGGTGTTTGTCAATGTTCATTTATTGCCCTCACCACGGATGGCCGGCAGACGCTAAGAGCCACACTTTCCATCGATTCCCCGATTCGCTCCTTCAGTTTCTTCAGGATCAGGACGTCCATGCCTCCGCCCTGTCCGTGGATAACGCAAAGTCGTTTCATGGAACACCGTCCTCATATCCTCCCGTCAAGATCCGCCCTTGGAACCGATCGCTGAGTTCTAAGCGGAATCATCCCCATTTTGTTGACATCACCGGGCCCCATGGATAGATTGATGCCCTGTCCAAGATCGATCTCCTGATGCGCTTCTGTCAGGAACAAAGGAAACTGCTCCCTGAGTGCTTCTGTAAACTGAAAAGGGAAGGGGTTTGTCGTTTCAAATCATTACACTGCTTGCCATCGTCACCGCAGCGTTTGTCTTTTTCATCGGCGGCTGGCTGCGTGTGGATGTGGTGGGACTGTTGGTCCTGTCAGCCCTTGCGCTGACCGGGTTGGTCACGCCCCAAGACGCTTTGGCCGGCTTCAGCAGTCCGGCCGTGGTCACCGTGTGGGCCATGTTCATCCTGTCCGCTGGCCTGACTCGCACCGGCATCGCTCATCGCCTGGGGCAGCCGTTACAGCGCTTCACAAAAAGAAGTGAAGCCCTCCTCATGGTCGCCTTGATGGTGGCTTCGAGTCTGCTTTCGGCGCTCATCAACACGGTGACCGTTGCCGCCATCCTGCTGCCGGCGACCATGGAGATGGCACGGCGCAGCGGTCGCCCACCCTCCCGCTTGCTCATGCCCCTGGCGCTCGGTTCTCTCCTCGGCGGCCCTTTCACAGGGATCTCAACGCCTCCCAACATTCTGGTGACCGACGCCCTTCGCGCCGCCGGACTTCGGCCCTTCGGCATCTTCGAATTTACGCCGATCACCGCCGCCATCGTTTGTGCCGGAATTGCCCTGGTGGTGCTTGTGGGTCGTCACCTGCTCCCAACGGGCAAGGCGGGTGCGAACGCAGATGCCCGGCTGTCGCTTGCGGCTTCCTATCAGCTCGAGTCGCATATCTTCACCATCCGCATTCCCAAGGGATCGCCCTTCGACGGAAGGACCCTCGCCGAAAGCCGGTTGGGGTCGGCCCTTTACCTGACCGTCCTGGCGCTCCAGCGCAAGGGGGTCCTGACACTCGCCCCCCGCCCGACCGAGGTTTTGCTGGCCGGAGACACGCTCATCGTGCACGGGCATAGAGACCACTTGCGGCGCTTCCACGGCAGCCATCATCTCCGGATCCAATCCTCCGACTCCTTGCAAGATCTGGTTTGCCGGCGCTTGGCGGTCGCCGAGGGCGTGGTGGATGAAAAATCACCCCTTCTGGGCACCACGTTGAGAGAGAGCGGTCTGCGAAGCGAACACCGAGTCCACGTGTTGGCCCTGTACGGTTCGGCGGAGGGAGAAATCAAGGACCTGCAGCGACGCCGGATCTCCCCGGGGGACCGACTGCTGCTACAGGGAGAACGGGAGGCCCTGGAAGAAGTGGCTCGCCAGGGGTTTGTCACGACCTTGCGCTTTATGGAGGGAGGGGAGGTGGACGCGACGCCCGCAGCTTGTCCCCTCCTGCTGTCTGTGCGCATTCCCCGGGGGTCGGTGCTTGCAGGGCACGATCTCGTTGAAAGTCGTTTGGGGAATGCCTTCGGCCTGACCGTGGTCGCCGTCGCGCGTGGGGATGAAGTGATATGCATGCCTTTGCCCCGGGAAAAGGTGCAACCGGACGATCTGCTCCTGCTGCAGGGGTCACCGCACGACCTCCAGGTTCTGGAAGGTCTTCAGGAACTGAAAATCGAAGAGCAGACGTCCGGCCTTGCGGCAGATCTGGAGTCACAAGAGATAGGCGCCACCGAGGTTCTGCTCTCCCCGAGGACCACGCTGGCCGGCAGAACCCTGGCTGAACTTCTTTTTCGTGATCACTACGGGCTCAGCGTGCTTGCGATCTGGAGAAAGGGCAGTGCCCATCGCACCGGACTTCAGGATATGCCCCTCCAGTATGGGGATGCCCTGCTCGTTTACGGAAACCGAAGCAACCTGGAGGCCCTGGCTCGAGACCCCGACTTCCTCGTGCTCGATGAAGCAGCGGCGCGGGCACCACGGCTGGAAAAGGCGTTCATCGCCGCGGCCATCATGCTGACCGTGCTCCTGAGCGCGATTCTCGGCTTCGTTCCCATTGCCATTGCCGGGCTGACCGGTGCAGGGCTGATGGTGCTCGTCGGCTGTTTGAGCATGGAGGAGGCGTACCGCGCCATCGAGTGGAAGGTGGTGTTCCTCATCGCCTGCATGCTGCCGCTGGGCTCGGCCATCCAAAACACAGGGGTTGCGCAGATGGCTGCATCCGCCCTGATCGCCGCGGTCGGTGATTTGGGAATTCGCTGGGTCGTCGCCGCGCTCTTCACGGTCACCGTGCTCGCCACGCAAATCGTCCCCACCGCGGCACTGGTGGTGTTGATGGCTCCGGTGGCCCTCACCACGGCGGCCACCTTGGGGATTTCCCCGCACTTGCTGATGATGACGGTGGCCATGTCTGCCTCATCAAGCTTTGCCAGCCCGCTCTCCCACCCTGCCCACCTGCTCGTCATGGGCCCCGGCGGCTATCGCTTCGTCGACTACGTGAAGGTCGGCGTGCCCCTGACGATGGTCACTATGGCCGTGTCCGTATGGCTGCTGCCCATCCTTTGGCCACCCTAGTCCCTTCTTGTTTCACCGCTTTAGTGAAATATCCGGCTCAGGTCTCGACGGGGTGTTGCCCAAGGAGCACCGCTCCAGGGGACTCTCAACAAGGCTGATGTTTTTCAAGTGAGATTCTCCTTGGTTTCGGGCTGGTTTCCAAAAGTCTTCAATGCCCGATCGACCTTTGGTTACCGCAGCACCAAACGGTCAAACCTGTTGGAATCCTTACTGCAGGCTCCTTGACGAAGGCTGATACGCGGCTTTCCGGGTCGTACGCGTATACCCAGACCGACAGGGGACGATCTCTTACGAGTCGCAAACGTTCGTCTCGGGCTCCTCTGTGAACTTGATGAATCCTCCTCTGCTCAAGCATCAGGCACCCTTCCTCTGCGAATCAAATCCCCGCCTAAAAACCAACAGGCCAGTTCTGCAACTTATGCTCGCCGATGACTTTCTCCCTGTTTCCCCTGAGCATCTCAAGGGTTTGTACAATGAATTTTCTGGTGTCTCCGGGGTCAATGACATCATGAATCCCGTAAAGACCGGCGGCATCCCAGGGCGTGCTTCCCTCAGTCCATTCTTGAAACACCCTCTCCTTTTCCGCCTCAGGATCTTCGGCTTCAGCAATTCTGCTCTCCATAGCCAAACCAAGCCCGATATCCGGATCTACAAAGCTCATTTTTGCATTGGGCCAGGCAACGGTGATGTCATTTCTCCTTCGGTTCCCCTGCATGCACAGAACACCCATGGCAAAATATTTACGCACAATAATATGAATTCTCGGGACGGTCACCAGGTTTTGGGCCTGGACCCAAACGATTATCTTGCTGGGCAGTTTTTGTCTTTCTGCCGCTTTTCCAGGATACATGCCCGGAATATCTATCAGGGAGATAAGAGGAATATTGAATGAGTCGCAGAGACAAAGAAATTGAGTTCCCTTCTCACATGCCGGGACATCGGGTGCCCCCGCATTATACATGGGATTATTCCCGTATATACCCACCACCCTGCCCCCTATCCTGGCAAGGCATGTGACGATGGAAGGGGCAAATTCTTTCTTCAATGGAAGATACTTACCGTCATCTACGATATGCTTAACGAGGCGGTACATATCATAACCGCGATTCAGTTGGACACTAACAATCTTATCAACTTTATCCAGCTTTCTATAGGGATCGTCCCGGGGGGGGATATAGGGCGGTTCTTCATTGCTGTTGGAGGGAAGATAGCTTAAAAACTCTTTTATGATCTCAAGGCAATGTTCATCGTCCTCAGCAACAGCATCGGCCTGCCCTGTTATACGGGATTGAATCTCCCACCCGGCCAATTCCTGGGGTGTTATCTTTTCGCCGATGGCCTTTTCCAGCATTTTGGGGCCGGCGGCACCCATGGCCGTCCCTTTCACCATGACGGTAAAGTCGGACCAGGCGGCATTCCATGACGGTTCGCCAAAGCACTCACCCATGATGGCCTCTATTCTGGGAACCTTACGGGTCTGTGGATCGGGATTACGAGATCTCATGATGAGTCCCAGCCATTCTCCCACCCATCCTCTAGACCCCATGACGTTTTGTATCCTGACACCGCCCGGTTCATCTCCCAACTCCACGATGGGGTATCCCCCTTCAAGGGCAAGTTCACGCTGGGTCTCTGTTTTCTGTGCGCCTACAGTACCACCACTGCCACCGAGCACGGTTCGGTCTTGGGCAATAATACACACCTTTCTGCCATCAATCATTCCCGTGCCGCATATCCGTCCATCGGCGGCACTCAGAGCTTCCAGTTCCGGGATATCTGCATGAGCGAGCATCCCCAGTTCCAAAAAACTGCCGGGGTCAACCAGTCTTTCAACCCTCTCTCGAGCTGTGAGTCTTCCTCGTGCGTGTTGTTTGGCCACTCTTCTTTCACCGCCCATCCTCATCGCCTTTTCACGACGTTCATATAACTCATTGATGTCGTCTTGCATAGTCATTGATTTCCCTCCTGAACGATTATCAACAGGATTTAAAATGATGTACAGATTCTATTTTTTTGAACCGGACGAAAGCATACCAGGACGGTAGCCTCTTCTATGAATGGTTGTCAAGTCCATACCACGCCCTGCCTGTGTATGTCAACCGAAGAATCGAAATGACGTGCGCGTGGAAAATGGTATAATTGTAGTCAATTCAAATATGGTCATCAGGGATATCTAATCACTCAAGTTTTGAACCATTACAACAAACAAGATTCGATTAAATCTTTTATAAATGCTTTGATACCACTGCTGTCCAATTAACGATGCAGAGACGCTGGGTAACACATTAAAATCACACTGAAAAGTGGCAATAAATTTTGTTATCGACTTGAAAATGGATTTTTGGCCATAATCCCGGGAAATCAGCGGGA
>Ga0209164_1000481_pt1 | contig 93271 bp, 62 predicted proteins | sample MTBNYHSulfiMetaG_FD_187458 | JGI IMG/M metagenome (GOLD analysis project Ga0209164, IMG submission 187458) | Enrichment culture microbial communities from rom New York Harbor, USA that are MTBE-degrading - MTBE-NYH (New York Harbor Sulfidogenic)... | ecosystem: Environmental > Aquatic > Marine >... | reverse complement strand
TCCCGCTGATTTCCCGGGATTATGGCCAAAAATCCATTTTCAAGTCGATAACAAAATTTATTGCCACTTTTCAGTGTGATTTTAATGTGTTACCCAGCGTCTCTGCATCGTTAATTGGACAGCAGTGTCTTTATGTATGAAGACTTTGATCCAAGGATTTTGGAGAAACACACAGAGGCGTGTCCGCCAATCATGAGCTCGTCTCATAGATACCTTAAAAAAACTGGATTCCGGCTTTCGCCGGAATGACGAAAAGACTCAAGCCTCCGTCATTCCGGCGAATCCCGGATCCGGGGTCCGGGACAGGCGCCGGAATCCAGAGATCATCGGAGCGGCCGCCCGTTTAATGGAAAATACGTCAACCAATTTATGAAACGGCCTATTCGAGTGGCGGGTCGCTCGGCAGGATTTTTAGGCGGGGATTCTATCTTGTTGGTGACCTGCACGGGATGGCGGCAAGCAAGTGCCCGGAGGAGAGGGGTCGCAATCCAGCCGGGATGGGAAAAGGACTCCCGCGGCTCAAAAGGCCGGGAGGGGCGATTTTTCGCTTGCATTTCCCTGGGTTATTATTTATAAGTACAAGAATAGCTTTAGGTTATGACGTTTGCATAGGCAAGATTCGTCTTGTTCATGGGGTTTTGTTGGCGCGCTCATCTGGAAGAACGTGTTTCGCCGGCTTGGGAAGAGTGAGCTTTACTTTTAATAGAGCAGAAGAGAAGGTCCAAGTAGAAGATTGTGCGGGTAGAGAAAGATCGAGATGAGGCATCTGAGTAAGCGTTTTTTTACTCAAGATGCCTTATTTTCTTTAAATAATTTATGCAGAACATGTCCATAAGTTTGAAAGACGGACCCGCCTTGGAAATCGAGCGGGAATCCCTTACGGCCCTGGATGCACTGAAGCTCCTCAACGTCAAAAGGCCTGAAAGGTTGGTGGCGGCGGAGGTGAACGGGGAGATTTGTGATCTATCACGCCCCATAGGGCAGAATGCACAACTGGCGCCGGTTTATGTGGATTCGGAAAAAGGTCTTGAAATCCTTCGCCACAGTGCTGCCCATGTCATGGCCATGGCGGTCAGGGAGCTCTTTCCGGGGGTCAAGGTCACCATCGGGCCGGCCATTGAAGATGGGTTCTATTATGATTTCGACTATGAACGCCCCTTCAGGGAGGACGATCTGCCCAGGATCGAAGAAAAGATGGGGGAAATCATTGAGGAGGATCTTGCTTTTTCCCGAAGGGAAATGAGCGCTCAGGAGGCCGTCGATTGGTTCAAGCGGCACAGCGAGGACTATAAGGTGGAGCTGATCCGGGATCTGGGGGCGGAAAAGGTTTCCCTTTATACCCAGGGAAGCTTCACCGATCTATGCCGAGGGCCTCATATTCCGTCAACGGGCCTGATCAAGGCATTTCGTCTGCTGAAGGTGGCGGGCGCTTATTGGCGCGGCGATGAAAACAGGGCCATGTTGAGCCGGATCTATGGTACGGCTTTTGCCGATCCGAAGAGACTGAAAGAATACCTTCACAGGCTGGAGGAAGCGCAGAGGAGAAATCACGTCAAACTGGGACCTCAACTGGAACTTTTCAGCACTCACGAAGAGATCGGGGCCGGGATGATCGTATGGCATCCCAAGGGGATGATGCTTCGACACATTTTAGAGGAATTCGAAATCCGCGAGCATCTGAAAAGAGACTACGAAATGGTGAAGGGCCCGGAGTTGTTGAAGACGGAGCTGTGGAAGAAGTCCGGCCATTTTGAGAATTACCGGGAAAACATGTACTTTACAACGATCGATGAGCAGTCCTACGGTATTAAACCCATGAACTGCCTCGCCCACATGCTCATCTATCGCTCCAAGATCAGAAGCTATCGAGATCTGCCCAGGCGGTATTTTGAACTGGGAACGGTTCATCGTCACGAGCGCTCCGGGGTCTTACACGGTCTTCTCAGGGTGAGGGAATTCACCCAGGACGATGCCCATATTATCTGTATGCCGGAGCAGTTGAACGGGGAAATCAAGGGCGTGCTCAATTTTGTCAAAGATGTGATGGCGATTTTCAATTTCGACTACGACCTGGAAGTGAGCACACGGCCGGAGAAATCCATCGGATCGGACGAAGATTGGAAAATGGCAACGGACGCCCTGATGAGAGCCATGGAGGACGAAGGCCTTCCGTACGAGATCAATGAAGGGGATGGGGCTTTTTACGGGCCCAAGATCGACGTGAAATTGAAGGACGCCCTGGGCAGGAAATGGCAATGTGCCACCATTCAATGCGATTTTACGCTTCCTGAGAAGTTTGATTTGTTTTACATTGACAAAGACGGACAAAAGCGGCGGCCTGCGATGATTCACCGGGTCATTGTCGGCGCCATCGAGAGATTTATCGGAGTCCTGATCGAGCACTATGCGGGAGCCTTCCCCACCTGGCTCGCGCCGGTGCAGGCGATGGTGCTGACAGTGACGGATCGGAATATCCCCTTTGGAGAACAGGTGCTCAGTGAGCTGCGGGAGGCGGAGGTACGCATTGAAGGGGATTTTAGAAATGAAAAGTTGGGCCTGAAGGTGAGGGAGGCACAGCTACAGAAAATTCCTTACATGTTGATTGTGGGGGACAAGGAGTGTGAGAAGGGAGGGGTAACCCCTAGAAAAAGGGATGGGCAGAACTTGCCTTTGATGAGTCCAGAGGAATTTCTGCACCTGATTTCAGAGGAAAACAAGATAGGAGGTAATGGCCATAGCAAAGAAACTTGAGGACGTCAGGGTGAATGGACAGATCCGGGCAAGGACGGTCAGGCTCATCAATTCTCAAGGGAACCAGCTCGGCATCGTGCCTTTGAATGAAGCCTTGCGAACGGCAACGGAGGAAGGTCTGGACCTTGTGGAGGTGGCACCCACCGCAGACCCTCCCGTCTGTCGCATCATGGATTATGGAAAGTTCAAGTACCAGACAAGCAAGAAGGTGCAGGAGGCGCGGAAGAAGAGCCGAACCATCCAGGTGAAGGAGATCAAGCTGAGACCCCACACCGAGGAACATGATTTGGGTTTCAAAATTCGAAATCTGAAGAAATTCCTGGAAAAGAAAAATCGGGTAAAAATTTCGGTTTTTTTCAGGGGTCGTGAGATGGCTTACATGGACGCGGGGTTAGAGCTTCTCGCCAAAGTGGCAAAGGAGGTCGTTGACCAGGGAAGCGTGGAAGAAGAGCCCAGGCGGGAGGCTAGAAATAAACTCACTATGGTCATCGTCCCGAAGTAAACCCTATCCGTACTGAAAACTTCCTGAAGCCTTCAAAAGTTTTTGAAGCCTCCCCCGTCGCGGATGGGTAGAGGCGGGTGGGGGCTTTTGAGATTTGGGAAGGACAATATTTTTTGCGAGGAAGGAAATGCCGAAGTTAAAGACAAACCGAGGAGCGGCCAAAAGATTCAAGATCACCGGTTCAGGGAAGATCGTTAGAAGAAAAGCTTACGCAAATCATATTTTGACGAAGAAAACCACAAAACGAAAAAGGAATCTCAGGAAATCGTCGGTGGTGGATTCGACCAATCAAAGGTTGGTATCCAGGTTGATCCCGTACCACTAAACCTGCCGGCCATTTTCAAGATTGTTTTCTTTTCACGAAGAGGTTCTGACATGCCAAGAATAAAGAGAGGCTTCAAGGCCAGAAGGAGAAGGAACAAGATCCTCAAGGCCGCAAAAGGGTATAGGGAAGGTCTCGGCACGAAGTTTCGGATTGCCCGTATCGCTGTTCAGAGGGCAGGGATGTATGCCTATCAGGGTCGGAAGCAACGAAAAAGAAATTTCCGATCTCTCTGGATCCAGCGTATTAATGCTGCTGCCAGAGAGCATGGGCTTTCTTACAGCAAACTCATGGGAGGTCTTCAAAAAGCGGGGGTTGAGGTGGATAGAAAGATGCTTGCCGATATGGCCGTCAACGACAAAGCGGCTTTTTCCCAATTGGCGGGCATGGCCGGCGGCTGAGCTCCAGAATCCCCCAAGTTGAGCTATGAAAGAAGAAATTCTTCAACTGGAAAACAGGGCGCTCAGAGAACTGGAGACGATTCGCGACCCATCCGAGCTGGAAAAATTCAGGGTCACCTACTTGGGCAAGAAAGGCCGCATCACCTCCATCATGAGAAAGCTTGGCGATGTCCCTCCCGAGGAACGCCCTGAGCTGGGAAGGCTTGCCAATCTGGTCAAAAAGAAAATAACCGATCGCTTTGAAGGGGTTCGTAACGAAGTCGGGGCTCTCAAAGTACAGCCGCTCGAATTCGAAGACGTGACGCTTCCCGGCAGAGAGCCTTGTTTAGGGCATCTTCACCCCATCACCCAGGTCATTGAAGAAGTGTGCCGGATTTTCAGGAGAATGGGGTTCAGGGTGGTGGAGGGGCCTGATGTGGAGCTGGACTATTACAATTTTGAAGCCCTGAACATTCCCAAGGACCATCCTGCCCGAGACATGCAGGACACCTTTTATGTCTCCGGCAGCGTGGTCTTGAGGACCCACACCTCCCCGATTCAGGTGAGGGTCATGGAGGCCCAAAAGCCGCCGGTCAGCATCATCGCGCCCGGGAAGGTTTACAGGCGGGATTCGGATGTTTCCCATACGCCCATGTTCCATCAGGTGGAAGGGTTGCTTGTGGATGAAGGGGTGAGTTTTGGAGACCTGAAGGGAACGCTGACGAGCTTCGTGCACCAGATGTTCGGGCGAGACACCGAGCTGCGCTTTAGACCGAGCTTTTTCCCTTTCACGGAACCGAGCGCGGAAGTGGATATCCGGTGCGTCATTTGCGGGGGCGGGGGCTGCAGGACATGCTCTTTTTCAGGATGGTTGGAGATCCTTGGCTCCGGAATGGTGGATCCTGAAGTTTACCGCTACGTGGGTTACGACCCTGAAGTCTATTCCGGTTTTGCCTTCGGCCTGGGCGTGGAGAGGATTGCCATGCTCAAGTATGGGATAGATGATATCCAGCTCTTCTTCAAAAACGATATGCGTTTTCTCAGGCAGTTCTGACCCGCCCACACGATCCATCGAGTTTCGTTCATGAAAGTAAGTCTGAACTGGTTAAAAGAGTATGTTGAGATCGAAATGGCTCCGGAAGCGCTCGGAGAGCTCCTGACGATGATCGGTCTCGAAGTGGAGGAGATTGTACCCGTAGGACAGAATCTGCGGGACATCCTGGTGGCCAGGGTCCTGTCCATAAGACCTCATCCGGAGGCGGATCGATTGCTCCTTTGCCGGGTGGACACCGGGCGGGAGCAGGTCCAGGTCGTCTGTGGGGCACCGAATTTGGAGCCGGGTGCGCTGGTTCCTATGGCCCTGCCCGGGGTTGAGCTCCCTGACGGGACAGTGATTTCGGAGAGTCGGATCAGAGGGGAAAGCTCAACCGGCATGCTCCTGGCAGAAGACGAGCTTGGTCTCACCGACGATCATTCGGGAATCATGATTCTCCCTTCCGATCTCGCACCCGGATCTTCGCTCACCTCCGCCCTTCCTATCGAGGATTGGGTCCTGGATGTAAACCTTACCCCCAACCGGGGTGATTGCGCATGCGTTCTCGGGATTGCCCGCGAGATTGCAGCCGCCACGGGGAAAAGGCTAAGAAGACCGGAAATCCAACTGAAAGAGGAGGGTCCTCCCATCGAGGAACTCACCAGCGTCACACTGGTGGATCCCAAGGGTTGTCCCCGCTATGCCGCCGGGGTCATTCAGGATGTGCACCTGGATCCTTCACCGTTTTGGATGAGGTACCGGCTTCACCTCTCCGATACCAGGGGCATCAACAACCTGGTGGATGTCACGAACTATGTGATGCTGGAGATGGGGCAGCCTCTTCATGCCTTTGATTACGATCGGTTGAGGGAAAACAGGATCGTGGTGAGGCGGGCCCAGGAAGGGGAGATGTTCACCACCCTTGACGGTCAGACCCACCACCTCAATGATGAGGTCCTCATGATTTGCGACGGAGAGCGGGCTGTGGCTCTGGCGGGAATCATGGGGGGCCTCAATTCGGAGATTTTTGCGGGGACAAAAAATGTGCTTCTCGAAAGCGCTTTTTTCGATCCTGTGACCATCCGGAGGGGTTCGAAATACATGGGTCTTTCCACGGAGGCATCCTACCGGTTCGAAAGGGGTGCAGACATCGGAGGGACCACGAACGCATTGAGAAGGGCTATTTCTCTCCTTTGCCGGCTGGCAGGGGGGAGAGCCGCGAAGGGCGTCATCGATAACTATCCCAAGGTCTTCTCTCGTCCCGTAATCGATCTTGATGTGAAGAAGACGAGACGGCTTCTGGGAAACTATGTCCCCAGGGATGCCGTCCGCCGTCATCTGGAATCCCTTGAGATGGAGGTTCAGGAAGTCGATGAACAAACCTTGAAGGCGACTCCTCCCTCCTTTCGCGTGGATATCACCCGGGACGTGGATTTGATGGAGGAGGTGGCACGGCTGGAAGGGTATGAGAGAATCCCTGTGACCTCCCCCAGGATTGGGGTAAACGAAGAGGGAGATCCGCCGGAACTGGCCCTGCGGGACCACGTAAAACAAATCATGACAGGGCTTGGTTTCACGGAGATTATCACCTATAGCTTCGTTTCGCCCGAATCCGCAGACATGCTCGGGGCCGAGGAAAACAGCCCTTTGAGGCGCTTTGTGAAGCTCTTGAACCCGCTCACCGGCGAGCAATCCGTCATGCGGACTTCCCTGGTTCCGGGGCTTCTTTCCACCGCAAAGACAAACCTTCTTTACGATGAGAGGGCTTTGAGGCTCTTTGAATGGGGAAAGGTTTACCTTGCCCGGGAAGGGGATCACCTGCCTCTTGAGAAGGATTTCCTCGGGGCCTTGATCTGTGGATTGTACCATCCGAAAACCTGGTACCTAGAAGAGAGGAGTACGGATTTCTATGATATGAAAGGGGCTGCCGAGGCCCTCTTGAAAGCCCTTCTCCGCGATACGTTTTCCTTCAAGAGGATTGCGGCTCCTCCGGGGTACGACCCCGATCTCACGGCGGGTATTTGCTGCTCCGGGGATCTGATCGGTCAGGTGGGTCGAGTGTCTCCCAGGGTGATTGCCTCCTTCGACCTTGCGGAAAAGAATGTCTATGTAATGGAGATTGAAATAGACGCGCTTCTCAAAGGGATGTCCGCCACAAGAAAATTTCAACCTTTTGCAAAATTCCCCGCCGTTCACAGGGACATTTCCATGGTTGTGCCACGAGAGGTGGAAAGCGCAAAAATCACCTCGATCATCCGGCGGGAGGGCGGCGATCTTATCGAATCCGTTGAAGTGTTCGATCTGTATCAGGGTGAAAAGATAGGCTTTTCCGAGAAGTCTCTGGGCTTGAGGATCTGTTACAGGTCCAAAACAAGAACCCTGGACGGCGGGGAGATCAACCTTCTGCATGAAACCATCATTGATAGGATCAAGAAGGAGACTGGAGGGAGGTTGAGGGAGGCTTGAGGCTATGGTCCAGATCCCTGGGGACAAGCGATACTTCCGAATCGGGGAAGCGAGCCGCATCGTTGGTGTTCGACCGTACGTCCTGAGGTACTGGGAGGAGGAGTTTCCACAAATCAGGCCCCAGAGGGCCGATTCCAGCCAGAGAACCTACCAGAAAAAGGATCTGGAGATCATCCTGGAGATTAAGAGGCTGCTTTACGACGAGAAGATGACCATTAAAGGCGCCAGACAGCGCCTGAAGAGATGGAAGTCCCCGCAAATATCCCTTGAGGGCTCTTTCCTGGAAAACCTCAAAGAAGAACTCCGGGAACTCATCAAGATCCTCACCTAGAGGCCCGCGTCCTGTGGACAGGGCCGGGACTTTTGGCCTGTGCGTTCCAGAGCGAAAAATAGATCTCTTTCCCCCATCTCCCATCAAAAAAAAATCGGTGCCGTCCTTTCCTTCGTCGTGTTTTTCGCCCTGCTCATAATGGCTGAATCCTGGCGGAATCGGCCTCCTGAGAGCGTTTCTGAAGGTTGTGTCTCCTGCCACCGTCAAGTGAGCGACCCGGATCCATCTCACCCTATCTCGGCATTCAAGTGCCAGGCATGTCACCTGGGAAATCCCTATTCGCTGAGCAAGGAAAGAGCGCACCTGGGGGTGGTAAGAAATCCCGGTGATCTTCGTGTTTTGAATTGGACCTGCGGAAAAACCGGCTGTCACCCCGACGTGATGAACCGGGTCAAAAACAGCCTCATGGCCACCAACAGGGGGATGCTCAAGACGATCCAGGAAAAATGGCTAAAAGGCAATGGCATGGAACACAACCGGCCAGTGAGCGAATCCGGGGGATCTCTTCCAGATAAGGACCATGGCCAAAGTCAAGTGGTTGCGGTGGGGGTCAGGGATCTTCTGACCGGGAATTCCCCCGAGAATTTCCCCATCGAGCACTACCGTAAAATGTGCGGCGGGTGTCACCTGTGGAAACCGAGGAAGGACCGCCCCGGGGAAGTGGGTCGAAGGGGAGGGGGTTGCAGCGATTGCCATGTCCTCGACGGGGAGGAAAGGGGCTTCCTGGTTACGGAAGCATTTGAGCACCCCAGGATGACCACGAGGATCCCCTCGGCGAACTGTGTGAAGTGCCACAACCGTTCAGCCAGAATTGGGCTTTCCTATTTTGGGAAATATGAGTCCGAAGGGTACGGCACCCCCTATGAGGGAGCAGGGTTCAGCAGTCGCCGGCTCTCCGGCGGGCGATTTTTTCTCCAATTGACGCCGGATATTCATTTTGCCGGGGCCGGGATGGAATGCATCGACTGCCACACCGGCACCGGGCTTATGGGAGACGGCAATTCCTATGATCGCATGGAGGATCAACTGGACATCACCTGTACCGCTTGCCACAATCCCGTCTTTTCAGAGATCCCCGATTCCGAATCCCTCACACATCGACTCCTTTTCCTGAATAAGAAAGTCCCCGGGATCCGTGGCGGTCTCGTTGGACGGAGCAGGAAGGGAACTCCCCTTTACAACCTTCAAAAAAGAGACGGAAAGATCTTTTTTTATCGGAAACTGGACGGCCAGTTTGTAGAGATGAAGATCCCATCCCCTCCCAAGTCTCATCACGCCCTGCCCGGTCACGAACGCCTCTCCTGCCAGGCCTGCCACAGTTCCTGGATGCCGCAATGCTACGGGTGCCATGTCACCTATCGAAAATCCGAAAGACAGCGTGACTGGATCAGTGGGGAGGAATCATCGGGGAGATGGAGGGAGTCCCGCTCCTACATCCGCTTTTCGAAACCTGCCCTGGGCCTCAGAGATCATTCCACCGTTTTCCCCATCTCGCCGTGCCAGGTTTTTGTGTCATTTTTCGACGACCTGGGCCGCTACAGGAAGGATCGATCGTTTGAAGTCTTCACGGTCTCCGCTTTTGACCCACACACCACCACATTGAAGACCCGCGCCTGTATCGAGTGTCATGGGGATCAGAAAGTCCTGGGCATTGGAGAGGGCCTCTTTTACGGCAGGGACGGCGTGAAAACATTCAGACCGACCTACGATGCCTCCCGATCGGGACTCGGCATCTCCTGCCCGCTGGATAGTTTTATAAGCGGGGATGGCGAAACGTTCCAGGTGGCATCGGGAGAGAGAGGAAGGCCCTTCAACAGGAACGAAATGGAGAGGATCCTGTCCGTAAGGGTATGCATCGGTTGCCATGACCGCTACGAGGACAGGATTTATGAGGATTTTAGCGACGCCAAAAGACGCTTTGAAACAGAGGAGGGTCTTCCTTGTACCAGGTGATCCGCTGGACGGCCAGCGACCCTCCAAGGGTTCCAGTGACCTTTCTTTTTCTCTTGCTGCTCGGTGCTCCTCTCTTGACGGCCGGGTGCAGCGAACCGGAGGCCGTGAATTACCTCCAGTGCGGCACCTGTCACCGGGGGATAGAGCGAATCAGTGAAAGTCACGATTTTGAATGCATATCCTGTCACGTGAGACCGGAAGATCGCACGGTTGAACCCCTGACAACCCACGAAAGGATCATCAGAAATCCCTCGGATCCTGCCCACGTGAAGGTCTTCTGTCTTTCCTGTCATGAAAGGGAGATCAGACGGATCGAGTCCTCCCTTCATTCCACCATGGCCGGAATCATCAATCAAACCCGGTACCTGTGGGGGGCACAGGCAAAAGCGTCTCCGGCCGTCTTCGGACTGAGCGGGCCACTGCGGGCCCTGCCGGAGCCCGACCCTCTTGTTTACCCTGAGGAGCCGAGGCACCTGGTGGACGATTTCTTGAGGAGGCGCTGCCTGAGATGTCACATCCATGCAGCGGGAGTGGCGGCCCCGGGCCTTTATAGGGCAGCGGGTTGTGCTGCCTGTCATGTCCTTTATGCGGACGACGGCCGATACCGCGGCGGAGACGAGACCATAGGTCCGTCGTCAAAACCATATCCGGAAAAGCATGCCTTCACAAAGCGAATCCCCAACTCCCAGTGTCTCCGCTGCCACAACCAAAATCATGTGGGTGCGGATTATGAGGGGCTTTTTGAGCGGGATTACAGGAATACTTACCGTTCTCCCCCGGTGGACGGCAGGCAGGTCTCCGCGGTCTATGGCCTGGATTATCACCATTTGGCCAGGGATGTTCATGGGGAAAAGGGCCTCTGGTGCATCGATTGCCACTCCAGGAAGGACATCATGGGAGACGGGCACCTCTACAGCTATCAGATGGAGGTTCCCAAACGGACTTGTTCCCACTGCCACGGGGACCTTGAAAACCCTTCTCCCGACTTCTCGGACGGCGCGATCACCGAGGAAAATGGGGTTCCCCATTTCATTTCCCGTAACGACGGAGAGATCCACAAACTGCCTTTGTTTTCGAAAGATGCGACGGCGCACGGCATTCGAACCCACGGGAGGATTCGTTGCAGCGCCTGTCATGCCCAGTGGTCTTATCAGGATTACGGGTACAGTGTGATTCGGGAAGACATGATTGAGGGAGACAAATGGTTCGCTCTGGCCAGGCAGGGAGATCCCGACCTGGAAAAGATTTTGACGGAACAAACCGATGTCGCCGGAATTGGATACCCCGTTTCAAGGGACCGGTTGTCCGGTCGCGTCGAGCCCGGAATCTGGTCCGTGGGCTGGCGCCTGAGACGCTGGGAGTGGATGCCTCTCGGGGTGGATCATGGGGAGAGAATTGCCATACTTCGTCCCCTTTACCAGTATTTGATCACCTATGTGGATCGGCTGGGAAATGTGCCCCTGGACAGCATGGTTCCTTCACGTGGAGACGGTCGGGGGAGGGGGTGGAGCTTCATGCCCTATGTCCCTCACACCATCGCTCCAGCCGGCAGGAGTTGCGAAAGCTGTCACCTGGATCGGGTGAGTGCCGGCTTGGGCATCCAGGAGGTTTTGACCGACGACACGCGGCTGACCGTCCCCTCCCCACCCGCAATCGAAGAGATGCGCCTCCTCAATGCCCGGGAGCGCGGAAAACTGCTTGAGCCCTCTCAAGCGTGGCGGAGGGCAAGACGGGAGGCTGCCACAGGGGATTTTTCGCTTTTCTTTAACCGCGCGGATGCTTATCATGGAGAGCGAAAGCGGTGATGACTCCCATGGGATCACGGGGTTAGTTGTTACCGAACCCTCCACCCCTGGTGGAGGAGCCAGATATCCCGGGGAGAAGAAGGCTTCTACAAGAAATTCCCCTCCCCTGTGGAAGATCCCGCCCGTCGATGTGGCGGGGCCCGAAAGTCTCGGAACGGAAGAAAAGCCCATATCATCCTGTGATCGATTCCGTTCTTTATCGAGGGGGTCGGGACGGGATTTTGGGAATGGAGAGAGGACTTTTCTCTGATCTTTAGGAGTGTCCATGATCACGGAAAAAGGGCTGGTGGAACAAATCGTCGGCGAAAAAGCGGTGGTTCGCATTCAGCCGAACGCGGCTTGCGAATCCTGTGAAGCAAGGGGATCGTGCAGGGGCGAGAGCGGTAAACCGCTTCTCATAGAACTGAGAAACGATCTCCAGGCGAAAGCGGGAGACCAGGTAGAGATCAGCATGCCTGCACGTTCCCTCATGAAAACGGGGATGCTTGTCTACCTCTTCCCGGTGGCGGCTCTCATCGCAGGCGCTGCCGTGGGGAACGCGTTTGTGGGCCCCCTCCATATGGATCCCAACCTTGGTGCCCTTTTGGGAGGCGCTTTGGCCCTGGGCCTTAGCCTGGCGGTCATCAAAGGGGTGGACCGCTCGGCACGGAACAGGACGGCATATCACCCCCGCATGACCCGGATTTTGATTAGTGCCGACCCGCTTGTCCCGGCCGGCGATAACAAATGAGCCCGCACTGGAGACAGCGCTTCGCCTCCTGAATGGCCTGATCTTCCGAGTAGCCTAAAGCGATTTCCGCTGAAGGATCGGCAACGCGCTCTTCCATGCCGAGCTCGGGCATCTCTATGCGTGGCGCGCCGGTGACCGCCTCCAGTTCCTTCACGTTGAGGACATGGGTTGTTTTCCTGATCATGCCGGCAGGAGCCTCCACGGGCTCGTGGGTCAAGAACCGCTGAATGGAGCTCGAAGCCCTTCGCCCGGCACCGATCGCCTCCACCACCGCTTTGTAGTCGCCCGTCGCCTCACCCGGTCTAAAGATCCCGATATCCTGTTCTGCGTATGGGCTGGGATAGGGAACAAGGGTTTCCCATGATCCCGAAATCGTACGATCTTCTTCGTGCTCTTCCCCCTCTCTTTTTGCGGGCACGTAGATGAGCTCCGGAAAACGGCCGGCGCCGGTGAGCAGCGCATCCACTTCGATCACGGCTTTGGACTCCTCCGCCCCAGGTTCTTCACGTCTCCCGAGATGGGCCACCTCCACGTGGGTTAGGCTGGCACCTTGACCCATCATTTTGGTGACCGCGGATTCGAAGTGGAACTGAATGCCTTGTCCCTCGGCCTTCTCGATCTCCGCTTCGGGATGTGCCTCCGCTCTGGGCTTCCTGAACACCATGTGAACGCTCTGGGCTCCCTCCTGGAGGCATTTTCTCGCGGTCTCAAGACCAGCCCTCCCTCCGCCCAGGATCATGAAGTTTTTGCCCGCGACATCCTCTTTGCCTGCTCTTTGTTTGAGAATAAAGTCCACCAGGAGCTGCACACCTGGTAGACTCCGGGAGATCTCATTTCTCTCCTCGTCCCCCATGAAGGTGTCCCATCCGCCTGTGGCCACGAAAACCGCTTCATAGCCTTCGTTCAGGAGGGCGTCAATGGTGAAGTCCCGGCCAAGCTTCTGGTTCATCTTTGCCTGGACCCCGGCCTCCAGGATGCTGTCGATCTCATAGTCGAGCACCTCTCGCGGCAGCCGATTTTCAGGGAGGCCGCTGCGCAGGAGCCCGCCCAACCTTGAACTCCCTTCATAGACCGTCGCCTCGTGCCCAAGGCGATTGATGAAATATGCCGCCGTGAGGCCCTCGGCCCCCCCTCCGATCACAGCGACCCGTCTGCCCGTTTCGGGCGCTCTCGGGATCTGCACCCTCTGTCCGGAGCGCATCTCGTAGTCCGCGGCAAAACGCTTCAAATGATTGATGGCCACCGGTTCGTCGATCAGATTACGCCGGCACTCATATTCGCAGGGGTGGACGCAGATGCGGCCGCAGACAAGAGGGAAGGGGTTGGTCTCCTTGATCACGCGCACGGCCTCCAGATAATTGCCTTCCCTGATCTCGTAAATATAGCGGGGAATCTCAATTCCCGCAGGGCATGTCCTCTGGCAGGGCGCCGTGCATTGGTCAAGGGTGTACTCATTCTGAATTCGCCTGGAGTTGGAGCTCAAGGTAATGATGTGTTTGGGACAGACTCTCTCGCAGGTTCCACATCCGGTACATTTCTCCAAATCGACTACGGGCAGATTGTCCGGCCCCATGGACAGGGCATCGAAGGGGCAGGCCCTGACACAAGTGCCGAGGCCGATACAACCGATGGGACACACCTTGGAACCTCCGGCCAGCAATGCGGCAGCCCTGCAATCCATCACTCCCTGGTACATGTATTTCAGGTCCGCATCCTGGAAGCCATAGGTGCAGCCAGGCCTTGCCAAATCGGGCTCTCTTGCCTCGAAAGCGACGCCCAGGATCGCGGCAATGGCCTGAGCAAGGTCCGACCCGCCGGCCACACAGGAAGAGGGAGAGGCTTTGCCCGCCACGATGGCAGCCGCATTCGCACCGCAACCCGGTTGACCACAACCGCCGCAGTTCGCCCCGGGCAGGGCTTCGGCCACGGCTTCGACCTTGGGGTCGACGTACACGTAAAAAATCTTGGAGGCCAGGGCCAGTCCCACACCGCAGAGGATGCCCAAACCGCCCATAAGCAGAAGTCCACCAAACATGCAATTCCTCCTAAATATTGTGCACTGCGGGTTTACCCCCGCATGATCATCACAATCCCCGTCCAGCTCCCACAGGAAACTCCCCGGAAGATTGGAAGCCGGAGGCTATACCATCCCCTTGAACCCGAAAAAGGCAAGAGACATCATGCCTGCCGTGGCAAGCCCTATGGATGTATCTCGAAACGGCCTCGCGACCCTCGCCAGGGTAATCCGCTCCCTCACCCCCGCGAAGAGGATCAAAGCCAAACCAAAACCGGCGGAATAGGCAAAAGAGGAAATGACCGCCTGGAGAAAGCTGTACTCCTCGTTCACGTTGATGAAGCAGACGCCCAGAACCGCGCAGTTCGTGGTGATCAGAGGCAAATAGATGCCAAGGCCTGCATAGAGAACCGGGATGTTTTTCCTCAGGAACATTTCCACGAACTGAACGAGCGTCGCGATGACCAGGATAAAAGCCATGGTTCGAAGGAATTCCAGTTCAAAAGGCTTCAACAGGTATCTCTGGACAAACCAGGTGACCGTTCCTGCCAGGACCAGAACGAAGACCACGCCCATGGCCATGCCCACCGCTGTTTCCATTTTCTTGGAAGTCCCCAGGAAAGGGCAGTTTCCCAGATACTGGATCAGCAGGATGTTGTTCACGAAAATGGCACTCACTATTAAAAGAAAATAATCACCCATCTGCTCTTTGCCTCCGATTATTTTTTGCCAAGAATATTCATGATGCAGAGCATGAGACCGAGACAAACAAAGGCACCCGGAGCCGTCACCAGGAACGTGAAAGGCTTGAATGTGGCCGGCATTATCGAGATGTTCCAGACAGTCCCGTTTCCAAGGATCTCTCGAATCGCCGCGAGAATCGTCAACGAGATCGTGAATCCGATCCCCATCCCCAGCCCATCGAGAAGGGATCGCAGGATGCCGTTTTTGGAAGCAAAAGCCTCGGCTCGCCCAAGAAGAATGCAGTTCACCACAATGAGGGGAATGAAGATTCCCATTTGCAGAAACAGCGGATAGGTAAAGGCCTGCATGAGCAGCTCCACCACGATCACGAACGTGGCAATGACCACAATGAAGCAAGCGATCCTTACGTTCTTTGGGATCAGATTCCGAAGTAACGACACAAGCATATTTGAGCAAACAAGAACAAAGGTAACGGCCACACCCATGCCGAAACCTGTATCCACCCCCTTCGTCATGGCCAGAACCGGACACAGGCCGAGAACGAGCCTGTAGGGAGGGACCTCCTCCCACAGTCCTTTGGTAAACTCCTGGAAAACGGTCCTCGGCATAACCCCTCTCCTTCCTACGATTTCCCGATGGATTTCATTTTTTCCATGATGTCAGGCTTCAGCCGTTTGTAGATCTCCGACAGAGCATTGACGCCCGCAACGACTCCGCGGGAGGAAACCGATGCACCGCTCAGGGCATCGATCTGCCCGCCATCCGATTTCATTTTAATGGGTCCTTCAATGGGAAGCCCTTTGAACTGGGACACAAAAGAGGAATCGGTCTTCACCCTCATCCCCACACCCGGCGTCTCGCGCAGGGTAGTGACCCCCACGCCCTTCACTTCGTCATTGTCCAGATTCACGGCGACCACCAGACCGATATCTCCTCCGTACCCTTTCCCGCTGGATTCGAGGACCACGGTATCGGGTTTGCCCCCGCAGACCCCCACGTACACATTCCTCTCTTCCTTGCCGTCCTTCACTTTGAACCGGTCAGCGAGAGGATCGTTTGTACAGCCCTTCAGGATTTCAACGATGGCGGGCCCTTTGACATACCTCAGTTGCTGATATTCGATGCGCTCCTTGGTTACGGCTCGGAGGGTTCCAAGAAGGCCTCCTGAAACGCCGGCGAAGAGAAGCACCGTCACAACGAGTTTGATCATATTACGCATGTTCAGCCCCCTTCCCCAAAGCCCTCGGGCGGATCTTGTCGATGAGGGGATTGGCGATGTTCATGAGAAGAATGGCAAAGACCACGCCATCCACGAAGATTCCCACATTCCGGATGAGCACCGTGAGGGCGCCGGCTCCAATGCCATAAATCACCATGGGAATGGTGTTCACCGGAGACGAAGAATCTTCCGTGACCAGGAAGAAAGCGGCGATCAGGGTGTACCCGGTCAGCAGGTGAAAGAGAGGTCCTCCGTACTTTTCAGGATCTCCCAGGTGGAAAAGATAGGCCGTGACGAATACGCCTACGAGGAAAGAAATGGATATTTCCCATCGAATGAACCCCCGCACCATCAGGTAAACCCCGCCGATGGCAAGGCCCAGGCCGAAAGTGGCGCCGATGGCTCCTGACTGCCGTCCCAGAAACAGGCCCCACAGGCTGAACTCAGAAGCGGCTTCCGGTCCGAAATACTTGAGCACGGTGAGCGGATAGGTCATGGCGAAACCGAGCTCGTAATTTCGCAGGGCGTCGTCGAAATCCATGAGTGCCTTCCAGGACAGAATCAGGATGGCCATGGAGACGAGCGCCGGATTCAGGGGATTGCATCCGATGCCGCCGTACATGTGTTTCCCTACAAGCATGGCCACAAGGGTTCCCACGATGACCGCGTACCAGGGCGTCGTCGCCGGAAGCAGCATTCCCAGGAGAAGCCCGATCAAAGCGGCATTTCCATCTCCAATGCTCACGGGCCTTTTCATCACGCGATTCAGAAGAAACTCCCAGATCATGGCCCATGATACGGAAAAAGCCAGCACGCCCAGAGCCGGCATGCCGTAGTGATAGATGCCCATCACCACTGCAGGAAGGGCTGCGAGCATGGTGTGATAGCTTTTCTCGGTAATACTCGTTCCATTGTGCCAGTATGGGGCATGGGAACCGATGAATAGCTTCTGATTAAGCATGAGACTCCTCCGCGGTCTTCATCCGGGCGAATTCGTGTTTTCCGAGCATGATGTACTGGAATATGGGGATATGGGCGGTACAGACAAAGCTGCAGAGCCCGCACTCGACACAGGAGAGCAAATCATACTGGTTGACGGCATCTTCCCAGAGGTTGTTTTCAAGGAATCGGATCAGCATGTTCACGGGGATCTTGGCGGGGCAAGCCCTGACACATTCGCCGCAATTGACACAATGCGTGTCGGAGCTTTTCACGAGCCGGCTTTTGTCCTGAACGACGATGGCATCCGTCTCGTGCATGATCGGGGCATCCTCTGAAAAGGCGGGACGCCCGATCATGGGGCCGCCAAAGACCACATTGTCGCCGTGGTGGGTCTCCACCTGCAAAGCGTTGAAGACATCTTTCACGGGTGTCCCGATTCTCGCCTTCCCGTGAAGCACCGATCCATCTTTCTTGATGACCGTAAAGAATTTCTCAACCGGTATCCGACCTCCGGAAAAAGCGCTCCCGAGCGCTGCGATCGCTTCCGGGTTCAGGAAGCCCACTCCCATTTCCTCACACTCCCCGCCGGCGGGAACCTCTTTCCCGAACAGCTTTTTCATCAGGAGTTTGGGCAGAGAGTAAGGGTAGAAAAGGTCCATTGTTCTTACCTCAACCCCGTTCAACTCCACCCGGGAAGATAGATTGGAAGGAACCAGGAGGATCACTTCCTCTACCCCCGTGATCTTCTTGAGAATCTCCATGCCTTGCTTGAAATTCTCCGCCTCCGTTTTCAGGACGAGCTGGTTCGTGGTCACGAGAAGATCTCTCTCCAAGGCGTTGATTACGAAAGTTCTCAGGGACGGCAGATTATCCAGCATCGACCCGAATGCGGGTTGGCCCGGCAGGCGACCCAAAAAGGTTCGGACATTTTCCAGGTTGGAGGTCTTGCAGGCTTCACTGGCTTCCTCATCCCATTCATCGTTTGAAACGTCGATGGCAATGGAAGTGGAAGCTTCGCCGGCGGGACCGACCTCGGGGGATATGGCCTTTATGGTTCCCGTGACCGGGGAGATCAGGGTGTTTGGGCTTTTCGATGTGAGCCTGAGCTTCTGGCCCGTTCTCACCTTTTCCTCGAGCCTGAGCCTGAGCTCATTGGCGGAATTGAACGAACCCTCCATTCGAAGAAAAGCCCTGGCAGGGAGGGGAACATCGACCACATGCCCCTTGTCACCGATGCCCATGACCAGGTATTCCAGCTTAGGCTTTGCAATCCCGAAAAACGATTTTTTGACCATCTCCGCCTCCTTGTGCCCTGCGCCGGTCACCTGAGCATATGGCATCCGGAACACTCCTCCGGAGCCCCAACTTCTTCGTGACATCCCTTGCACTGCTGGTGAAAGGCATCGGCCCTTCTCAACGCATCCTCCCCGGAAGGTGTATGACACTCTCCACAAGCCTCGGCTTTGGATTCGTTATCATCCATTGTATGATGACAATCCATACACTCGAAGCCATAGTCTTCCACATGTTGTTTATGGTGAAAGAGGACATTCCCCCCCACGCTTTTGAGCATGATTCTGATAGGCTCCTCAGGAGCCTTCTGTGGAAATCCGGCATAGGCGACCACACCAACCAGGAACAGGATCCCGGCCAGAACCGAAGCAATTTTGATCTCTTTCTTCCCATCCATCTTCCCTGAATCTCCTAAATCAAATCAGTGGCTATGCCCCAATCAAATCTCCCGAACAAGAAAAGGGGCAGCCGGCAATACAGAGCTCGGGCCCTTCAATTTTTTTTATTTCGCTTTCATGATCGCCGTAGCTTCCTTCCTTTGATCTTGGATAGCCCCGGCTGGAGAGCTTGTATAGTAAAGAATCCCCATTTGTCAAGCAGGTTTTGTGGAAACAACGCCAGGTTTCCCTCTTCATCTTCCTTTGCCGGGGAGAAAAGGTGTGCGCCCATCTGTTGGGTTTTGCCGTAATTCCCTGTAGCTTAACGCCGACTGGGAGGAAGAAGCCTTTATCGATTTTTCCAAGTGTGTGCATTTTCACAAGAAGAGTGTGAACGATTTCATAGAACCGGGGTTTCTCCCCTGGTAGGATCGATCCGTTCGGTCCAAACTCTTCCGTGGGGCAGGATTCATCAAACACCATGAATTGACCGCATCATCCGTTGGATGGGCGTTTTGGCGGTGAAGGGCATTGCTCCGGGGGCGACGTGTGATTTCTTATGAAAGGGGATGAATTTTCGGGACGAAGGATCTAGCTTGGAGGTATAATAATAAATATTACAACCGGAGAGGGAATGAGAAGATGAATCTGTTCCTCTCCTCGGCAAGTGAATGGAGGAACCCTTCCCCCACTTCGCTCCCGCGGGAATTTCTGGCGAGGGGGGAGGTTACCGATGGGAGTCCTGAAGGGAACTTCGCAGTCGCGGGGTGAATCCCCGCCTCGTGAAATCGACGATGAGTTTTTTACCCAAGCCATTTAAGGTTTCCTTGCTTTTGGTTCTTTTGTTTCCCTGGAGTCACTTCCCCGGGGCGGCTCAGGCAGAGCTCACAAACACGGGCGAGACCGCCTGGTCGGTCGGTTCGCTTCATTCAACGGCACGGGTGAAGAGCTCGGCGGGGCCGTTCATCCCTCTTCCTGCGCCCGGCAATCTCGGTGGTCGAATTGACTGGGGGATGCCCAATCTGGCCAATTTCATCCATTGTGCAGAGGACGATGAATTTCTGACCCGTTCCTGTGACTCCGTCTTGAAGGGCCCGGCGGAAAAAGGCGTGACTCATCTCTCGTTAAGATACCCGTTCGGCGTTTTCAGTCATAACATGTCCGTTTCCGTGAAGGTTCAACCCGCTCTCAATCTTGCCGGCGAGTGGAATTTCCCTCTTTTACCAGGTTCCAACGACTTCGCCTGCGATTGGAATAGACCCCGTTTCCCGGAAGGAGGCCTTTCTTCTTTTGGTTTCAGCTATTCCATTGAAGCCAGCCGCGGACTGTCCTTTGCGCTTGCACTAAACCCGTGGGATTACCGGCTGGGGATTAGGAAAGAAGATCCATTGAAAGAGAAGAGGAGTTCCGCCGCCCTGGGTGACGATGCCTTCTCGAAGCGGTCGTCTGCTCGCGATTCTCTCTGGTTTAGCGGCTACACGGCCGACATGGGGGTCTTGTGGTCCATAAACGAAAGTCTCACCCTGGGAGCGGTTTTAAGGACTCCTTTCACGGCCGAGCAGGCGCAAGGGCCCAAAGTGGATTTCCAGGCGTCGATGGGGGCGGCGGTTCCGGTCAAGTCCGATTCTTTCATGGAATCTGGAAGGCTTGATATGCCTGTGTCTTACGGGGTTGGGTTTGCATACCGGTTTTCGGACAATTTGACCGTTTCCGCGGACATCTTTCGAACGGAGTGGCAGGACTTTGTGCTCAGAGACTCTCGGGGGACAGCATATTCGCCCATAAGTGGTCTCACCCTTCAGGAGTCGAATATCGACCCTACCCATCAGGTTTGGGTGGGGGGGGAATATTGGCTTGTGAACGAGAATTATACGGTCCCCTTGCGAGGGGGGGTTTTTTACGATCCTGTCCCGGCACAAGGGGGTCAAGAGGACTTCTACGGACTGAGCTTCGGTTCAGGAATATCCTCCGGACGATTCACATTCGACATGGCATACCAGTACCGATTCGGCAGGGATGTCATGGGAACCTCCATGGAGGGCGTCTATCTCGCCCGGGATGTGGATGAACACAAATTCTATTCTTCTTTCCTCATCCGTTACTGAAACCGGGCAGAGAGCCGCGGAATGGAGGATAAGCCCTCGTTGCGCGGTGTCCATACGAGCATCGAATCATCCCGTCACCTTTGAGGAACAGGAGCACCGGATGACCGCCATTCCCGGAGGGAAACTTTACAGGAGCCCGGTTAAGCCTGGGTTTTTTTGTTTCTTGAAAAAGCGCCTCTCGTCTGCTACTTTTCCCTTAAAATGGTAAGAAAGCCTACCTCCGTGGAAACCGGAACTCATCGCGTGAGACATGGTGTTTTGCCTGCTGTTGAGGTCGAGACAGCGGGAATCGTTTTTCGCAGGAAAAGCGCCACATCCGGCTCAAGGCCTTAACCCCCATGGAGGAAGGCTCACCCCGTCTGGGGAGTCGACTACGTTCCGAATGGGGGAGAAAGCCGTCCTGTGTTTTTTAAGAGTTTCCGAGTCAACGAGGTTCTCGGAGCATGTATGGTCAGCCGGGGGAAATCGGCTCGTTGAGCAACCGGCATCTCCGATCTGATCGAGGGCATTGTGAGCGATTGTTACGGGAGAGAGGAATGATTGAGGAAAATATTCGGTATGCGTATACCTTTGACGACCTGCTGTTGGTCCCGGCCTACTCGGCTATTTTGCCGCACGAGGTGGACGTGAGGACAAGGTTGTCCAGGAACATCGAACTGAACGTTCCGATCGTGAGTGCGGCCATGGACACCGTGACCGAATCGGAAACGGCCATTACCATGGCGCGGCAAGGCGGGCTGGGTTTTATCCATAAGAACATGAGCATCGAACGGCAGGCACTGGAGGTGGAGAAAGTCAAGAAATCGGAAAGCGGGATGATTGTCGATCCCGTGACCATCGAGCCTGATCGGAAGATTTCCGAAGTTCTTGAAATTATGGAGAAATACAGAATCTCCGGGGTGCCCGTGGTGAAAAAAGGGAACCTGGTGGGGATCATCACCAACCGGGATTTGAGGTTCGAAACCAACCTCGATCAACCGGTCGAGGCCGTGATGACGAAGGACAATCTCGCTACTGCGAGAGTCGGCATCACCCTCGAGGAGTCCAAGGCGATCCTCCATCAAAGAAGGATTGAGAAGCTCCTGGTGGTGGACGATCACGGGAAGCTGCGCGGATTGATCACGATCAAGGATATCGAAAAAATCAAGAAATACCCCAATTCATGCAAGGATGAACTGGGTCGTTTGAGGGTGGGTGCTGCGGTGGGCGTCGGTCCTGACCTGGAGGAGCGCGCAGAAGCTCTTTTTTCTGCGAACGTGGATGTTCTCGCCGTGGACACCGCTCACGGGCATTCGGAAAAGGTGATTCAGGCCGTCAGGATGCTGAAAGAAAAATTTCCGGAGGTGGATGTGATTGCCGGGAATGTGGCCACAGCCGAAGGGACCAGGGCTCTTCTCGAAGCGGGTGTGGACGCGGTGAAGGTCGGTGTCGGCCCGGGCTCCATTTGTACGACCAGGGTTGTGGCAGGGGTGGGTGTCCCTCAGATAACGGCGATCTTGAACTGCGCCCCTGAAGCAAAAAAGTGGAAAATCCCGCTCGTCGCGGATGGCGGAATCAAGTACTCCGGGGACATCACGAAAGCGCTGGCCGGGGGGGTCGATTCCGTGATGATTGGAAGTCTTTTCGCGGGCACTGAGGAGAGCCCCGGTGAAACCATTCTTTTTCAGGGAAGAAGTTACAAGGTGTACAGGGGCATGGGTTCCTTGGAAGCCATGAAGGAAGGGAGCAAAGATCGATATTTCCGGGACGAAGCCGATACGGAAAAAAAGCTGGTGCCCGAAGGCATTGTGGGCAGGGTTCCCTATCGGGGTCCCCTGGCAGAAACCATTTACCAGCTGGTGGGGGGCTTGAGGGCCGGGATGGGTTACCTTGGCTGTGCCAATATCAGGGCGCTCCAGGCCGATCCCAAATTTGTGCGCGTCACGGCGGCAGGACTGAGGGAGAGCCATGTCCATGATGTGGACATCATAAAGGAGGCGCCCAATTATCGATTTGAATAGGGTAACGGCCCATAAGCGATCACGAGGGGGTTACAGTCCCATCACCCATGCCCAGTTACGCATGCCCGGGGCCTGCCGCGCCGGGCTCAAGGGCGAGGAGGTGTTATCGGATGCACGGAGCTTCATTTCTCTTGCGCCGCAAACCTCGTGCCCGATCAATAATCGGCTTTTGGGAAAAGGGACGTAGGGGACATCCATGTCTTTCCAGCTCTACCAGCATAAGGTGCTCGTGTTGGACTTCGGCTCCCAGTACACGCAACTGATCGCCAGAAGGGTTAGGGAGGCGCAGGTCTACTGCGAAATCCACCCGTTCAACATGAGCCCGGAGCGGATAAAGGCGTTTTCACCCAATGGCATCATCCTCTCAGGGGGGCCGGCCAGTATCTACGACGAGGGCGCGCCGCTGGCCCACAGGGAGCTCGTGAACCTGAACATCCCAATTTTAGGCATCTGCTACGGGATGCAGTTCCTTACTCACGTGCTGGGCGGGGTGGTGTCGAGGGCCTCGGACAGGGAGTACGGAAACGCAACCATTACAATCCTGGAGGACAGGGATCTTTTCCATGGTCTCGGGCAAGGCAAGCAGGAGACGGTCTGGATGAGCCATGGTGATCGTATCGAACGGATTCCCGAAGGCTTCGTGGCCCTGGCAAGCAGCAAAAACAGTCCGATGGCAGCCATGGCTGATTCTTCGAGAAGAATCTTCGGCGTTCAATTTCACCCGGAGGTGGCCCATACGCCGGAAGGTCCGTGGATCCTGAAGAATTTTCTTTTCAGGATTTGTGGATGCGAGCCCTCCTGGACCATGACTTCCTTTGTCCGGCGGACCATCAAAGCGCTGCGAGAGGAAATCGGAAAGGAAAGAGCGCTCTGCGCGCTGTCCGGAGGAGTGGACTCTTCCGTGACCGCGGCACTGCTTCACCGGGCTATCGGAAAACAGCTCTCCTGCATATTTGTGGACAACGGCCTTCTCAGGAGAGGGGAAGCCCAGGAGGTGGTGGAAACCTTCCAGCATTATCAGGATATGGATTTACACCTGGTCGATGCATCGAGGGATTTTTTGCGGTGTCTGACGGGGGTTACGGATCCGGAGCAAAAGAGAAAAATCATTGGGCGAGAGTTCATATCCGTCTTCGAGCAGAAGGCCAGGGAGCTCGGAAAGGCCAAATTCCTGGCTCAAGGCACCCTCTACCCCGACGTCATTGAAAGCGTCTCCTTCAAGGGACCCTCCGCCACCATCAAGACCCATCACAACGTGGGAGGACTGCCCGAATCGATGAACCTGGCTCTGATTGAGCCGCTTCGCGAGCTTTTCAAAGATGAGGTGCGGCAGGTGGGTATTGAGCTCGATTTGCCCCGGGAGATGATCACGCGCCAACCGTTTCCAGGTCCCGGGCTCGCCATCCGGATATTGGGCGAGGTGACTTCCGAGCGCCTCGAAATCCTGAGGTCCGCCGATGTGATCGTGCTCGAGGAAATCCGAAAGGCCGGCTTGTACGAGAAGGTGTGGCAGTCCTTTGCCGTTCTTCTTCCGGTGAGGACCGTGGGGGTGATGGGCGACGAAAGAACCTACGAAAGTGTCATCGCCATTCGCGTGGTGGATAGCCTGGATGCCATGACGGCGGACTGGTCGCGGATTCCTTACGAAGTTCTGGCAAACGTCTCCAACAGGATTATCAATAGCGTGAAAGGCGTCAACCGGGTTGTCTACGATATCTCTTCGAAGCCACCCAGCACCATCGAGTGGGAATAGCGGTTATTTTCTATACATGTTCCCATAGGCATTCACATGGACTTTCTCAAATTGGAGTTTCTCCTTGCCGTGAGGAGCTTTTTCCTCGTCCGGATACCCGATGCCGATCACGCATTCCACGCGCATGTTCTCAGGTAGATTCAAGAGTTGAGATACGTAGCTCTGTGCGGTTTTCGTCTGGTCATGCATTCTCTCTCGAATTTGTACCCAGCAGCTTCCGAGCCCCAGCGATTCTGCAGCCAGGTGGATAAAAATGGCCGCAATGGAAGCGTCCTCAACCCAGACCTGGCTCTTATCCGGATCCGCACAGACCACGATTGCCAGGGCGGCATTTCTCAAAAATTGAGACCCGTGTTCTTTTGCCTTTGAGAGGTTTGCGAGCAGGTCCGGTTCCGTGACCACGATGAATTCCCAGGGATCGTTTCCCATCGAGGAAGGGGCGCGAAGGGCGGCCTCAATCAATCGTTCGAGTTTCTCGGGCTCTATCTTTTTTTTCTTGTACCGTCGGATACTTCTTCTCTTTTCCAGGAGAGAAAGGAACATGACAGGATCACCTCCGTTTTCTTTGAGCAATTGTCCGCCGTTTATAACCGTTCAGAGGCTCAAGGTTCACACGCGGCGCACACGCCGCGCAAGCGCTGGCGCTGCGGGAGCGCCTGCGCTGCGCGCCGTTCAAGGTTGTCTCCGCTATTTTCCAAGGCATTCCATTGCGACGCACGAGTGTGCAACGGAAGCACCGGCACTCATTGAAATACCGACAAAGATCGCTTCTGCGATTTCCTCGTCCGTTGCCCCGGCTTTCTTGGCTCGCTGGACATGCCCCTCGATGCAATAAGGGCACCGGGTGACATGGGCTGCACCGATGGCGATCAGTTCTTTTGCCTTGACGGAGAGAGCCCCTTCCTCGAATACCTTGCTGTCGAAAGCAAACCAGGAACTGAACAAGTCTTTCTTCAATTCCATCAACTTAGCAACGCTTTTTAATGCATCTTTTGAATAAAAATGATCGCTCATGTCCCTTCCTCCTTCTCAAGGTGTACACCCGAATTTGATGATTTTGAAACAAAGGCTTGTGGTGAAATCACGCTGCCCAGCCTGTTCACCGATGGGCTCGGGAAGTCTCCACTCCCCACGATCCATACCCTCCACACGGAATCGGCGCTTACAGGTTTGCCCTTTTCCCCGGATGGTTTCACGCCCGTCTCTTTTCCGGTCCGCGGGAGCGGCACATTCCATGAAGCATGCTTCCCGAGATGCCGTTGTTTTTTACGGTGATCATGTTTTTCTGGCTCACTAGGTATTTGCCATTGGCCATCCACCGAAAAAGATGCACGAACATCCGAGAAGCGTTATGGGTTAAAGCGGTTCGGATCGGAAGAAAACATCCCTCGATGCCCGGGTTCCCTCCGTGGATTCAACTCCCCACCCAAAGGTGCCGCCGCCTTTGTGGCTTTTCTGGCCTTCCCGTGGACGCCAAGCGCGCATGTCCCGCACACGCCGCGGGAGCGCCGGCACCGGGCGAAGCCAGGAGTTTTATGAATCGGATGGATGGGCACAAGCCACCCGGACCGGTTGGTCGAGGGCCCACCACAAAATTCGTGAATGCCGAAGCAAGGAAGATAAAATTCTGGCTCCCTACAGAAAGGGTCCCGTCAGGACAGGGGCGAGCGCACCTTGAGCTTCTCCATGGGTCATCCCTCGTAACTGCGTTTACGCGTTCAAAGAAACCATCATGGGGAGACGATAACGAAAATGACCGAGAAGTCAAGTAAAAGATCCAAAAAGAGCCTTTTCGAAAAATGGGTGCGGGGGAAGCCTACAACCTGAAAACTTGAACCCAGTCATCGACTTCCACTCCAGGCGTTTCCACCTCCTCTTTGCCATAGAATTCGGTTACCAGGGCGTGGACCTCTTGCGGCGGTCGCCCCTCGAGCGTTGACTCGAGGCGGTTGACCCTTTCCTCGGGGAAGAAAAAGAAGTCTCCGGATATGGAGACATTGCGGAATTTGCCTTCGCTCAAGACGAAGTCGGCCCGAATAAGCCCGCCGGGGGCCTTGTGGACCCTATGGACCACATTCATCCCCGTACGGATCTTCACATCGCGGCGGGGCTTTCGTCCGCCCTTCTTGAAGAGCCACTCCTCCCTCAACATCTGCTCTCGGAGTGCTTCCATTTTGGCCTGCAAGCTCCCCTGCACCCGGCTGGGTTCCATGTCGCCCACAAGTTTCTTGAACGCTTCCGTCATGAGCTGGTTCAGTTTGCCTTCGTCCCACCGCTTCGCCTCCTCCCGGCCGAGTTCACGGCGGATTGTGGAAAGATTGTCTAGGAGGGTTTTCTGCACCTTGTCCCGGAATTTCTCATCGGGCACCTTCAGCACCCGCGCCATCATTTCGTGATTGAAATCCAGGATGAGATTTCCCACAAAGACGATGCAGTGGCCGATTTCGCCCACGCCGGTTCCTGATATTTTGCGGTTCCCGGCGAGGATGTCATTGACGGGCTTATACTCTGCTTCGATGCCGATTTGGCGGTACACGTGGACGATGGGTTGGAGGAACTTCCTATAAAAAGCGGCCTTTGATTTGGGAACCAGCGGATTGTCCTTGTGAAGGATAAGCTGGAAAAAAAGCTGGTTCCCATCCAGGTAGACGGCTCCACCCCCGAGGTCCCTCCTGAATACCGGTATCTTCTCTTGCCTGCAGAAGTCGAGATCCACTTCCTGTTCCACGTCCTGGAAGTAACCGATGCAGACATAGGGACCGGCAGGGGAAACCAGGCATAATGCCTCTATTCCCAAATGGGCCAGGGCATGATAGATGAGCTGCGAGTCAGCCCAGGGGATCTTTCCTAAGTTGTAGAGTTTCATGGGTGTTCCGTTTGCCGGTTGAGCCAGTTGGCCGGTTAGCCGGTTGAGCCGGTTAGCCGGTTGGGGGTTACCAGTGAACCATTTGAACCGAGGGTGTTCCCCCTTGCGCCCTCCCGCCTTGCGCCCTCACGATGGAAGGTGTTCCCATTTGACCATTCAACCAGTCAACCAATGAACCCCGGAATCCGTTGGCCAGTTGGCCGGTTGAGCCTGTTGGCCAGTTCGCCGGTTATGCCGGGCTTGTGGTTGCCAAAACACACCAGGTCTATGAGAACGTTCACCTTCGCTCTTGCCCGACTGAGGAATTTCGGAATGTCAACAAGGTGCGGCAGAAAGTACGCTCTGCACCGGAATCCTGGGAGAGGCATTTTGTTTTACGGAGCCTTGGTCTTGCTTTTCATCATCAGCTCCTGTGAAAGCATGCCAGCCGAGCGCAGCACGTTTGCTCGTGGTTCCCCGAGATCTTACAGCCTCTGTTGGAACACAAAACTTAGTTCTGGCAACAACGATCATACACCCCGAGATTGGATTCAGATTTTGCTAGCCCAACCGGCTAACCCGCCTTAACCGGCTCAACCGGCGAACCGGCTCAACCGGCCAACCGGTCAACCGGCCCGAAGGGCCTTGTGAATGAGCTGGGTGATGTCCAAAACTTCGATGGGCACCTTGTTCCGCCTCACATACGTGGTCATGGTCCGAACGCACTGCTGGCAGGAGGTGACGATCGCCTGGGCACCCGTGCCCACGGCCTCCGCTATTTTCCCTCCGGCGATCTCAGCGGACAGGGTTGCATCGATCATTTCCAAGTTCCCGCCGCCGCCGCAGCAGACGCAGCGCTCACGGTTATTGGGGAGTTCCACCAGGGTCACGCCCGGAATGGCGCGGATCAATTCCCTGGGTTGGTCGAATACCCGCGCGCCTCGTCCCAGGTCACAAGGGTCATGGTACGTCACCGTCATCGAGAGTTCCTTCATGGGCACGCGCTGTTCCCTCACCAATTCCAGCAAGAACTGGGAAGCGTGCCGGATCCCGACCTCCCGGGGGTAATGCTCCCGCCACGTCTGAAAACAGGATGGACAGGCGAAAATCACCTCTTTCGCTCCCTTTTCGCGAACTGCCTTCAGATTATGCTCCATGAATTGTTGAAACATGTCCTTCAAGCCTGCACCCCACATGGGAAACCCGCAGCACCACTCCTCTTCGCCGAGTAAAGTAAAATCAACGCCGCTCGCATCCAGGATTTCGGCGAGCGCCATGGGAATCTTCTGCGCCAGGGGGAAGTATGCCGCCACGCAGCCGGTGAAATAGACCACATCGGCGCGGTCTCGGATGTAGCCGTGCTCGGGGGCATCTCGCATGTCCTCCACCCAATCCGCCCGTTCTTCGTTGTCTTCTCCGAAAACGTTATGGCTCTCCTCCAGGTTTTCCCGAATTCTGTCAATTTTTTCCGGGTAAGCGCGCGAGTGAACCATGTCGTGACGGAGGGAAAGCCAGAGATCCTTAAGGTGAATGCCCACCGGGCAGACCTCCTGGCAGTTCCCGCACAGGGTGCATCGAAAAACGGTGTCGCTGAAGTGTCTTAGTTCGTCTTCGGAAGGCGCTTTCCTGCCAAAGAGCCTCCGAAACAAACCCGCGCGGCTTTTTAAAACCTCTCGAAGGCCTTTCATGCGATATACGGCGGAAAGCTCTCCATCGGATGAGGCCTTTACCGCCGGACATCCATCCGCGCAAATCCGGCAAGCGGTGCAGGCGCCCAACTGGAGAAGCTGGGTCACACTGTAATCCTGGTTGCCCATGCTATTCCTTTGCGTATTTCTCGATTTCGGCAAGCAGCCACTTCTCGACCGCTTCGACGCCATGGATCAGAAGATTCATTTCCGCCTTGTCTTCCGGTTTGATCTTGTACATCCAGCCCTTGCCGTAGCAATCCTCGTTGATCAGCGCCGGATTCGTTTCAAGCTCCTCGTTTACACCCACCAGCTCACCGTTGACAGGGGCGAAGACCTTTCCCAGCCACTTGCCCGATTCGATCTTGGCAAACTTCTTCCCGACCTTGAGTTTTTTCCCCTCCTCGGGAAGCTGGACATAAACGATCTCCCCGGCCATTTTCTGGGCGAAGTCATCCATTCCCATGACCAGTTCATCCCCTTCCTCCTTCACCCAAAAGTGGTTCTCCTCGTAGTAAAGGTGGTCAGGCAAATTGTATCCCTGTAGCTCCATGCTTTTTCCTCCTTATCAATTTGCGTTTTGCTCTCCGTGCGATCGGAGCTTTCGTTTTCCCCCTTCGCCATTCAACCGCTCAATCCCCTGCCCCTGTCATCCGGAGGAGTCCGCCTCCTCCAGCAGCTCGATGATAAACTGGGTGGTGGTGCAAACCTTGAATTTTTGTTTCCGGAGCTTCGCATTGGCCAGGTTGTGGACGCAAGAGTTACATTCCGTCAGCAACACGTCGGCTCCCACTTCCTCGACCTCCTGAAGCCGTCGGCGTGCCATGGCAATTGAATTCTTGGCGTAAGCTCCCCTTACCCCTCCGCCGGCTCCGCAGCAAAGGGCATCTGCATGATGGTGGGGAAGCTCCACAAAATTCGGTGCAAATTTCCGGATCGTCATGCGAGGCTCTTCGTAGATGCCACAGTGTCTTCCCAAATCGCAAGGATCATGGTAGGTGACCTTCCTGAGGGTTTTCACTGCGAAGTCGAAGTCTTTGAGGAACTGGCTGATGTGGATCACCCGGATTCCGGTATCCTTGAGTGCCGCATATTGGGGTTTGCTGTTGAAGGTGCGGGAGCAGTAAGGACAGCCCGTAATCACGGTTTTCGCCCCCGTGGCCCGGATGAAGTCGATGTTTTTACGAGCCAGTTCTTCGTTGATTTGGTACCCCACGTCTTCCAGCACCCCGGTGCAGCAAACCTCATCGATCAGCGTGTAGTCCACTTCCAGTCGGTCCAGAAGATTCAGGGTCGCCTCGGTGGATTCGTCTTCCCTGTAAAGGCCGACGCACCCCACAAAGAAAACCACCGATGCTTTTCTGTTCTTTTCCCGGCCGAAATCTTCGGGCTCGTCTTCCGCATAGATGTTGGTGTGATTCTGCAACACCTCCCTCATTCCTTTGAAGGCCGGGTGGCAGGATCCGATGCGGACCATGTCCTTTCTTGCCAGCTTGATGATCTCCGGGACATTGACCCCGGAAGGACAGTTTTCAGCGCAACTGGCGCAGGTGGTGCACTGAAAAATGGTTTCGATCAATTGATCATCCAGTTCGATCTTCCCGTCCATCACTTCTTTGAGGAGCAGCATCTTGCCGCGGGCGTTATAGGCCGGTCGGAGGGTCGCCCCGTAAACGGGGCAGACCGCCTGGCAGAACCCGCATCTGGAGCATTGCAGAACCTGCTCGCGGAATTTTTTTTCGAAATCGTACTTGGCTTCCATGGGATGATCTCCTGGCGCTGCGCGCCGTTCATTGTCCGTTCACCGCCCTGTTTGGTCAATGGGTTGATTGGTCAAATGGTCAAATCGTGATTCTGTCCCATGTCGACCTATGATGCACCGACGAAAATCGGTTCCCAGGCACCGAAAACCGCCCACCCAGTACCCAGAACCTAGCACCCGGGACCCGGGCCCGCCTTCACCCGTCCAGGGCCATCTTGCCCGGATTGAGAATGTTGTTTGGATCGAAAAGCTTCTTGATGCTCCTCATCGTCTCCAGGGCGACCGGGTCGTGTTCGAGGGACATGTACGGTGCTTTGGAAAGCCCGATTCCGTGTTCCCCTGTCAGCGTCCCGCCCAGATCTATGGCCAGTCGAAACAGTTCGGCACTGGCCGCTTCCATCCTCTTTACCTGGTCCGCATCATAGCCGTCGTACAGGATCTGGGGGTGCAAATTCCCGTCTCCCGCGTGACCGAAGGTGGCGATCTGGATGTGATTCCTCCGGGAAATGGCCTCGATTCCTTGGAGCAATTCGGGAATCCTTTGCATGGGGACGGTCACGTCTTCGAGGACGAAGTGGCTTTTGATCCTGGCCAAAACGGCGTAAGCGGATTTTCTCGCCTCCCACAGCCCAGCAGCCTCTTCGGGAGATTGGGCCAGTTTCACCTCCGTTGGATGATTGTTCTGGAAAATGGCCATGACCTTTTTGATCTGGTAATCGGTTTCCTCCCGGGTGTACCCATCGGTCTCGGCCAGGAGCATGGCGTCGGCCTCGGGCAGCCTGAGGCGGGTGTTTCGGTTGATCGCCTCCAGGGTATGTCTTCCCAGGATCTCCAGGACACTGGGAACAATCCCGCTGCACATGATCTGACTCACTGCCCGGCCGGCGTCCTCGAGACGGTCGAATGTGGCCGTGGCGGTACTGGTTGCCGGAGGCTTGGGATTGATTTTCAAAGTGATTTCGGTCACCACGCCCAGCGTTCCCTCGGAACCCACGAAGAGCCTGGTCAGGTCAAAGCCGGAAACGCTCTTCATGGTCCTGGAGCCGGTTCTCATGAGGCGTCCGTCCGGGAGGACCACCTGCAGAGCGAGCACGTAGTCCCGGGTGGTTCCGTACTTCGCTCCCCTGACGCCCCCGGCATTGGTGGCCACGTTTCCACCCAGTGTCGCTACCTTGCCGCTTGCCGGATCGGGTGGAAAAAAGAAGCCGAACGAAGCCAGGGCCTTTTCCAGATCGGCATAGACCACGCCCGGTTGGACGATGGCCAGCCGGTCTTCGATACTGATTTTGAGGATCTTGTTCATGTGGCTCAGGTCCAGCACGATTCCACCTAATTGAGGCACGGCCATACCGGAGAGGCCTGTTCCGGCGCCCCTCGGGATCACCGGAATTCTTTCTCCATTGGCAAGCCGCATGACCCCCGACACCTGCTCCACCGTCTCTACCCAGACGGCACACGAGGGCCTGTGGGTGTGCTCCGACGCATCATAGGAGTATGAAACCAGGTCGATGAGATCGTCTGTGTAATTTGATTCACCGACGACGGCGATGAGCTCGTTTTTAATTTTTTCGTCCATGACGGACTCCTGGGTTCAACGCGCCTTTGACGGCGACTTTTCAATGTCCCCTGTGATCCGGCCGGGATTCGAGGGAGCACCGGTAAATCGGTCACGGCTTGACTTCGACTCTCTTCCCCTCATGAAGTGGTGCCGGCGCACTCATCGGTTTTCGGAAAACGGTGATCGGTGAACGCTGCCGTCCATGAATGTCACTTCTGCCGGTCTTCATGCTCCTCCACCGTTCTCATGACCAGTACCAGAGGCGCCACGATGATATGCAACAGGCGGCTGAAGGGCAGGTATGCGATGAACGCGCCGGTCAGGATCGCGTGCAGGTACCAGACGTACCCGTAAACATCGGTCAATTTTTCGGGGTCCGAGAAAATTTTGCCGATGCCGTAACCGGCAACCGCATAGATCGACCCGCGCGGGAATCCCATCATGGCGATCCGCATGCCCTCCACAAGAAAGCCCGCAAGGACAACCGATCCGATCAGGATCAGTGAAAAACGATCCTGTCTCGGAACACCGGCAGGCGTACCCGGCTTTTTAACAAATCCGCGGAGCAACGCCAGCACCACACCAAGAATAACCATGATTCCCGTAAGGTCAAACAGGACGGCCGTGAGCGGATCGTTCCTGTCGAGCATGGGCCAGAACCACTCCGCTTGCGGACTCCAAAGGGAAGCGATCAAGGCAATCATCCCCCAGGTGAATCGAATCGCGAAAGGAAAAAATATGAGGCCGTGGATGAACCAGCGACTGACCGATTGCCTGAAAAGCCTTCGCTGCAGGAGAACGTCCAGCAGCAAAGCCTCGAGGATCGGAAAAATCCGACGGGAGAAAAGGGACCTGATCCCACGCCATGCTAAATCCAGGAACTTCCGCAGGGCCCCCGCCCCCTCTTTCCCGGGGATGGAGCCCGAAAGCCAGTAAGAAGAAACACCGGTGAACCCTATCAGGAAGAAGACGAGTGCCAGCACGGTTGTGGTATCCCCTATGGAAAATGTGGCTGTGTGGCAGGGCATGCACAGAATGCTCTTGGGGGGCAACACCATGGACGCCGCTCCCACCCGGTTCCCCCTGAAGTGACATCTCCGGCAGGAGCTTTCATCTTCTCCACCCACCATGCGATGGACACCGGACACTTGGCCCGGGGTGCGCTGCCTCTGCCAGAGTAGCCGGTTCGAATCAGGATCCAGCACGGGCGAAATGCTTCCGAGATGGCATGCCTCGCAGGCGACGGCAGGGTGGGCATCATGGGCTACCTTCTCGTCATGGCGGAGATGGCATCCGCGGCAATCGGCCGACTTTTGAGTGTGGTGACGGAATTGAGCTGCTTGGGGATGGCAAACCGTACACGCGATCCCGGCATGAGCCGTGGATCCGTACTGGGCCTCATCTATCGGAGAAACAGACGCTTCGGTAAGTTTCTGGGCTCTGGTTCCTTCGTTGCCATGGCAGTGAAAACAGAGCCTGGAGATCCTTTCTCCGGCTTCCGGGCCTCCCGGCGTGATGAGACCATGGCAGTTCATGCACGCTTGATCTTCGGCGGAAAGACCCGGCAGGGATGTCCGCTCCCCGTGACAGGCGCCGCACTGTTCATAAGTGGATTTTGAAGGGCTGATGCGGCTTTCTCCGATGCTCAATTGATCATGAGGATTGTGGCAGTCAAGGCAGGCCCTGTAACGCCCGGCGTCTCCGATCATGGTTTTTCCATGGAGGCCTTGATCCAGCTTAGCCACAATGTCGTCATGACATGAAAGGCACTGGTCCACTTGAAAAAAGTCCCCCTGTCTTCTGACCACATCCGCGGGATCGGGATGGAATTCCTTTGAGGCAATTCGGTCGTGACAATCCTGACAGGAGATTTGGCCATGGGCGGAGACATGAAACTTGGCCGGATCGATCAGCCATGACCCCGCTGCGGCAGGCTCCATCCCTGTGAGCTGCCAAAAGAGAAAGGAGGCAAAGAGGGTCTCCTTCAAGAGAAGCCTGGGAGCACGTTTTTTGTTCGCGTGAACCTTCATGTTTCGCAGGCGGTTACAACGGATTTACAGTTGGTCCGCACTCCACCCCTTATGGATGCCTTCGGTTGAAGGGGAGCGAGCGGAGGCCGATCCTTTCATGGCTTTCACAAACCACGAGTGACGACCCCGCCCGCCTTCTCAACTGGAAGGGTTGAGGAAATCAGGGCGGATGTACTCGGGGTTCGGATAGGCGTAAAAACCCTTCCCGCTTTTCACCCCCAGTTCTCCCGCCTCTATCTTTTCTTTGAGGGCCTGAGGCGGATGGTCTTTCGGATCCTTGGAATGGTTGTAGTAGACCATCTCGATGTTCCAAACCGTGTCCAGGCCCACCTTGTCCATCAATCCGAATGGACCTTCGCTCATTTTTGTGAAAATCATCCAGGCCCGGTCCACATCTCGGAAATCCACAAAGCCGTTGCCCCACATGTAGAGGACTTCCTTTTTGATGGATCTCCAGACACGGTTGAAGCAAAATCCCAGCAGCTCTTTTTTCACGGTGAGCGGGACGAAGCCCAGGGAGCGAATCCAGCTCGCTCCTTTCTCCATCACCTCGGGCAGGGTTCGGGTTCCGCCCATGATGTCCGCCATGTTGATTCCCTGGAGCGGAAAGTAGAAGTGGATGTTCAAGCAGTATTCGGGCCGTCCGCTTTCCTGCTCGAAAAGGGAGACGGGCATGGAGGAACTGTTGGTGGCGAGGATCGCACCCGCAGGTGCTTTCTCACCGAGCTCTCGAAACACGCTTTTTTTCATTTCCAACGTTTCGGGCACCGCCTCGATCACCAATTGGGCGTCTTCGAGAACCGCGTTCATGTCGGTCACATGCTCAATGGCTTTGGCACACGCTTCCCAGCGATCCCATGGGATCCAGGGCTCGATGTCCTTGCTTTTGAAATCGGTTTGGATCTTCTCGAAGGTGTCCCAAAAAGCCTCCTTTCTGGGATCGTATACCCTCACCTTGTACCCGGTGTAAGAGGCGAGCATCGAGATTTGCATGCCCAAAACTCCGGCTCCGATGACAGCAACTCTTTCCAGTGGCAGCGTCTTGCTCATTTTGATGATCTCCTTTCGTAGAATGATTTGCGTTTCTTTTCCCTCTCCTGATCTTTTTCTGGGGCTTTCTTTGAACGCGCCCTCATTTGACCTTTCCCACCACGTAAGGTCCATCGGGAATGACCACCGCAATGGGATCGGTCTCCAACAGGGCTTCTACGGTCTCCTGCGGGCGCTCAACCATAATGAGGCCCATATTCTTCGCGTCCTCGGGGGAAAGACCGGGGGAATAGAGATAGACTTTGCCCGCATGATCGAGAGCCTGGTAAATGTTCTGAGCGCACCACTGGTCGATCACGAAGTTCTTCGGATCACAGTACCGGTGGAAGAACTCCTCTGGACTCAAGGGGGAACGCATGATGCCGCAAAACTCGGGGCTCCCCAATCCCTCCCTGCATTGGCAGATCACCAGGATCGTTCCCCCTCTCTTCAGAATATCTCGTGCGCATATCAAGGCCTTGCTGATCTGGTAGAAGGTGGCATCGAGAGGATAACCCCCGCCCGAAGTGATCACCAGGTCCGCCTCTTCGTCCAGATAGACCAGAGAGTGCCTCCGGACCATGTCGCACCCGGCCAAATGGGCGTCGTTGTAATGCCCGGCAAAAACCCCCGCCATCCGCCTCCGCTTGTCGATCACCACATTGAGGATGAAGTCCGCACCGACAAGTTGTGTCACGCGGATCACGTACTCGTGAAAAGGATTGCCCTCAAGAACGCAGTTGGTCACCCCGGGATGGTCGATCATCTTGTAAGAGTGCATGAATTTCATGGTTTCAAAACTGGAAATGCCGGGGAGGATGGCCTTTCCTCCACCCGAGTATCCCGCATAGAAATGGGGCTCTATAAGGCCCGTGAGGATCTTGAGTTCCGCGTCCAGATAGCGACTGTTCACCTCGATGGGGGCGCCGTCGATTTCATCCACTTTCCTGTAACCTTCCGGTTTCCGGCAGTAGTGATTTTCAATGTTGAAATTGGCCGAAATTTCCCGGCCCACCATCATTTCCAGCTCTTCTCCCTGATTGGGTCGGTGCATACCCGTTGCGATGAGAATCGTGATATTTTCCCGGGAGATACCGCCCTCCTGAAGAACCCGCAGGAGCGGAGGGAGGATCAATCGGTTGGGCACCGGCCGCGTGACATCGGAAATCACCACGCAGGCGCTCTTTTTACCGCGGGCGAGCTCCTTCAGGGGAGGAGTCCCTATGGGCCGGGAGAGCGCTTCGAGGACCGAATCTGTCGGATCATCGAGGGGCTGCATGGGTTTCATTTCCAACGACCGGACCGATTCAGGCAGCTCAAGGTCGACGGTTTTTTCTCCACAAAGAAGCCCAGCTTTCATTGTCCACACTCCTTGTCGTGACAGATCAGGCGGCCCTTTATTCCGTAATTTGAAATCTTTCAAGCGGCGGAGAGGGCAACTGGCGCCGACACTGGGAAACCGGCAAAGATCCTGCGACGGCACCGGAACAACTTAGCAGATAACCGCAATGATGCCAATACGGATACCGACTTCCACGAAATTATTTCTCCCGGATGCACAACACCACGTTTTCCCACCTCGTGTCCTCCTTTTTTCCATCTCCTCCGGCATACTCAAAAAATGGCCGGGAGGGAAAGATTTTCAAGAAAATGGGCAACGGAGAGCGAATCCAGGCACAGCATTTGAAAAAATTTGAAGCCATCCGCAACAGGGATTCCCAAAGGGCCGGCAGGCGACCCCGATGCATGTGGATTTTGTGAAGAAAGAGCCAAGACAGATCCTGGAAAAGGGGGAGGGCGGGTGAATGCTCGGTCCTTGACCCGGCGCGGGATCAGAACCCTATGGCCATCCTGCCCGCTGATTTCGCTGCTCCTCACGTGGCAGTACGAAGCTCGCGATTTCATTCAGAGGGATTGGGCCTTCAGCGGTGGGAGTGCGCCCTGTCAAATCAGGAGATCCGGCTCCATGGTCGGGTCCAGGGGGAAAATCGGACGCCGCACTTTTGTGAATCGTAGGCGTCCAAGATCCGAACCCGTGATGCCGGGTCCTTCGGCGAGTATGATCTTTTTTGAGATTGGTTCGAATGCCGCTCGAAAATGCCCTTTTCCTTTGAGGCCGATAATCGACAGCCGCGTCGGTTCGATACCCACAGACCTGAACATCTCGAGATCGATGGGGGTGATTCTCTTTTCACACACGATGATGGAAACGCCCCCGGCAACCAGCAGGACGGTTTTTCCGATATTTTCCTCGACCCCCGTTTTCATCGGTCCGCGGTTCGTGAAAATCCCGTCGGTTATGATCTTTACATAAGCATCCCTCAGAAAAAGAGGTTTGCCATGCAAGCGATCGGTTTTCCCGCCCAGGGAAATGGAAATCCGGTTCCCGACGCCCGCCTCAACGGCTGCCCCGACAGCCTCCGGGTCTGCGATCGACGCAAAGGCGCAGTTCTGGGCCCCCTTTTCCAGAAGAACCCGCACCAATTCGGGCCCGTCGCCCGGGCCTCCGGTAGCAGGATTGTCCGCAATATCCACGATCGTGACGAGCCCGTTACGGTTCTGCACGGCTTCACGGACGGCTTGTTCGGTGCTTACGGGGCCTCCGAGAAACCCCGCTCTCATCTCCCATGCTTTGCGCGCGATGGATACCGCCGTTTCCCTGGCCAGACGATCGTTCCCGTCGGCCGTGACAACGATCGAGAAACCCGTATCGGTCACGTCGGCGGGTGGAAATCCACCGGAAACCGTCACATTCAGAATCCGAGGATTTCGCTCGGCAACATGGGCCATGGCCAGCAAAGTCCGCATTGGATCCCGGTTTGTAGCCATATTTTGAGAGGTTGGCATCATTGGTGGCTTGATCAGAACAGAAACCGGTTCCACTTCCTTGCGGATGATTCGCATCATGAGCTTTCCTGCCTCCTCTCCTCGTTCGGCCATGTCCACGTGGGGGTAGGTATCATACCCTATGAGCACGGTGGCTTCCCCGCGCATGGCTTCGGAGATGTTGGCATGGAGGTCCAGAACGGCGATCACCGGGACGTTCCCCACCACACGGCGCACTTCCTTCAAAATATGGCCCTCGGGATCGTCGCAATCTTCGGAAACCATGGCCCCATGCAAGTCCAGCAGAATTCCGTCTGAAGGTTCATGTTTCCTCAACCCTTCCATCAACCATTGGAGCAAGAACTGGAAGGCTTCCCGGGTGACCTTTCCTGCCGGAGTTGCACTGGCGTAAAAAAGGGGGATGAGTTCAAATTTCAATTCCCGGGCGGCTTTCAGAAACCCTCCGAACACCGTATTGGTCCCGCCCAGTCTTCTCAGGGCTTCCGGCCCGTCAAAGAGGCAGTTCTCCCGGAATTGTGCGAGGTCCGTAGGAATGTTGGAGAAAGAATTGGATTCATGATAGAGGGTGGCAGTGAGAATTTTCATGGCTTGGCCTTTTTTTTGGATTTCCATTCAAGAGACCCCCTAGGGAACGAGGGAAGCGGAGGAGTTCCATTGAGGGGGTCCCATCGGTTGATGAACTTCTAACCGCCTTCGAGAGGCGGGAAAAAGGTGACCTCGTCTCCGGCCTGGAGAAGGTAGTCTCGGGTTCGATGGCGACCGTTGACGATGATCACCACCCTCGTTTCCTCGGAGACCCCCATCTGCCGCAATAAAGAGTCGAGGGTTGTTCCCTCGGGGATCTGTATCTCTCCGTTTTCAGGCACAGGGAAAACCTGTTTCCGAGAGAATCCATAGGGTTTGACTGTGATGAGCATGGTCGGAAATTTCGTAAACGAGCCTCTCCCCTTTGCTGAAGAAGGACCATGCCGAAAGCAGGGATCGTTCCATCCCGCTCCTCTACGATTCGGCTTTCAGGTTGTTAGGATGGTAACACAGGCTGAAAAATGTTAAAATGGTTTTGTCTGAGCGTTTCAAGACAAGTTCGCCTGGAGGAGCAAAAAGATGGGGTACATGGGCACGGTTTTGCGAGTGGATCTGACGCAAGGAAGAACCCGCTTGGAGTCGCTGGGGCAAGAAAGGGGCAGGGATTTCATTGGAGGCAGAGGCATAGGGATCAGCTACCTCCTGGAGGAAGTGGACCCCAGGTGCGACCCGCTGAGCCCTGAAAACAAGCTGATCATGATGACCGGACCGCTAACCGGAACGGTGGCGCCCACGGGGGGCCGATACATGGTGATGACCAAATCACCCCTCACCGGCGCGCTGACTTGCTCCAACTCCGGTGGCCAGTTTCCGGCCATGCTCAAGCGTACCGGAATTGACGGGATCATCTTCGAGGGAGCGTCTGCCGAACCCGTGTATCTGTTCGTGGAGGAAGACCGGGCGGAGCTCAGAAGCGCGGCACATCTATGGGGAAAGGATACCCACCAAACGGACGATCTCTTGAGGCGGGAGACGGGTCAAGAGGCAAAGGTGGCCTGTATCGGCCCCGCGGGCGAGAGGGGTGTTCTTTTCGCGGCCATCATAAATGACAAGGGCCGGGCGGCAGGCCGCTCAGGGGTAGGCGCCGTGATGGGAGCCAAGGGCCTAAAGGCTGTTGTGGTGAAGGGAAAGAGGAAGATCCCGCTCCATAATGAAAAGGCTTTCAGGGCGGTGGTGAAAGAACACATGGACCGCTTCAAAGAGGCGTTCAAGGACAACCCGCCGCCGCTCAGGACGCACGGGACCGCGGTGACGGTCGTGGGCACCCAGAAAGCGGGGATCTTCCCTTCCTACAATTTCCGGCAGGGCACCTTTGAAGGGTGGGAGAAGATCGGAGGGGAGAGGCTGACGGAGAAGTATCTCGTGAGGCCCAAAGCCTGCTTCAGCTGCCCCATTGCGTGTGGAAGGGTGACAAAGATCTCGGAAGGCCCTTACAGAGGAGAAGGGGAGGGGCCGGAATACGAAACGGTTTATGCTCTTGGCAGTGATTGCGGAGTGAGCGATCTGGCTGCGGTGACCAAGGCGAACTACTTCTGCAATGAATTGGGACTGGATACGATCACCATGGGTGCGACCATCGCCTGTGCCATGGAGATGTTCGAAAAGGGGATCCTGAACGAAAAGACCATAGGAAGACCGCTCCCCTTCGGAGACGCGGAGGGTCTCGTTGAAATGTGCCGGAAGACGGGCTTGAAAGAAGGTTTCGGGGAACAGCTCGCCTTGGGGAGCCTCCGTCTAGCCGCCATGTACGGCCATCCCGAACTGGCCATGGTCTCAAAAGGTCAGGAGTTCGCAGGCTATGATCCTCGTGGTGAAAAGGGGATGGGCCTCGCCTATGCCACATCCAACATCGGAGCCAGTCACATGCGGGGTGACCCTGCGTACATTGAAATCCTGGGTGTTCCCATGCTCATCGATCCCCTGACCTGGGAAGACAAACCCAAGCTGGTCAAGGACTGGCAGGATGTGTTCGCGGTCATTGACTCGGCGGGCCTCTGTGTCTTCTTCTCCGTTCGGAACTACATGACACCCACGAGGGACATCCGTCCCGCGGGAATCATGAGACTATTGAACGCCGCCACCGGTTTGGAATACGACGTGGACAGCCTGGTGAAGGCGGGAGAGAGGATCTTCAACGCGGAGCGCCTCTTCCTGGTGAGGGCGGGATTCAGTTGGAAAGACGACGCCCTGCCGCCCCGCATCACGAAGGAACCTTTGCCCACAGGCCCTGCAAAAGGTCACGTTTGCGAGCTCGACCGCATGCTGCCTAAGTACTATGAGTTTCGTGGCTGGGATGAGGAGGGCATGCCCACAAAGGAAAAGGTGGAAGAGCTCGGGCTTGAGCGTTTTTGAAATCTCCCGTTGCCGGGTCGAGCCCTGTGCCGTATTTTTCGGAAAACACACGGGAAAAAGCCCGCGTTCAACCCAATACCTTTTCCACTGCTTCCCCAATGGCCTGGACCGCCATACCCAGCTCTTCTCGCTCGATGATGAACGGCGGGCCGAGCATGAGGGCATCCCCGTTGCCGCCTGCGAACCCTGTGCACTTGTAAGTGATGATGCCTGAATCCATGAGGTGATCATAGAGGCGCTCCGTCACCTTTTTCGATCGGTCGAAGGGTTCCAGGGTGTTCTTATCCTTGACGAATTCGACGGCCCACATCAATCCGCGCCCCCGCACATCGCCCACGTTGGCAAGCTGCCTGAGCGGCTTGAGGATCTCCTCCAGGTGTACTCCCAGGTGTTGAGCCCGAGCTACCAGGTTTTCCCGTTCGAGGATTTCCAGGGTCGCTACCCCGGCTGCAGCGGCCACAGGATGATGGGAGTAAGTATGGCCGTGCATGAAGTTGCCCGCCTTTTCCTGGATGATCTCCATGTACTCCCGGCGGCAGCCAACGGCAGACAATGGGATGTACCCGCCGCTCAATCCTTTTCCCAGGACAAGAAAGTCGGGCTTGAGCCCGTAATGCTCTGCCGCAAACCATGCGCCGGTCCGCCCGAGACCGCACATCACTTCGTCCAGGATGAGGAAGATGCCGTAGCGACGGCAGATACTCGATATGATGTCGTAGTATTCTCTCGGCGGTACCACGGCACCGAGGGTGGCGCCGCAAATTGTCTCGGCGAGGAAAGCGGAGATGGTGTTGGGGCCTTCCTGCTTGACGGCTTCTTCCAGGGCGTAGGCGCATCGAATGCCGCAACCGGGATAGGTGAGCCCGTAAAAGCAACGGAGACAATAGGGCGGCGGGATGTGGACCACCGGCAACAGCATGGGGATGAAAGGATCCCTCATGGAGGGTTTCCCTGTGGCGGAAAGGGCACCCAGGGTCGCACCGTGATAGGACTGCCAGCGAGAAATGAGTCGGTATCTTTCTCGATCCCCTTTTGCCAGATGCACCTGGCGTGAAAGCTTGACGGCGGTTTCGACCGCTTCCCCTCCACCTGCGCAGAAATAGAAACGTTCGATACCCTCCGGCGCGTGGCTCACAAGACGTCGTGCCAGTTCTTCCACGCTCCCGGTGCTGAACATGGTTCCGTGGACATAGGCAACTTCTCGAGCTTGTCTCCACATGGCCCGGGCCACCTCACTTCGACCGTGCCCGATATTCAAACAGATAGGGCCGCCGCTTGCATCCAGGTATCTTTTCCCTTTCTCATCATAGATCCAGACGCCTTCGGCTCGAAGCGCCCTCGGAAGAACCTTGTCAAGCCTTCTGTAAAAGACATGGCCTGAATCCAAAATTCGCTCCTTTAACCTTTGATTCAGCAGTGAATGAAACCCGGTCTCGCATTATAAAGGGGAAGACGAGGGGGTTCAAAGGATTTCTAAAAATGGTTCCTCGATTTTTACGGGCGATTTTAGGACCCGAGAAACAAAACTCAGCGACAGCGGTACCCGGGTCCGCCGGAGGGCCGGAGTTGAACCGCATTTACAACTCGACACGCTTCCCGTCAAACGCTGCCTCCACATCAAGAAACCGAAGCCTCCCTAGCATGTCCTCGCTCATGTGTGTCACAACCAGCCTGTGACATCCGAGCTGGGCGCGGTGCGCCACTAGGGTTTCATAGTCCAAATGATACTTGATCTTCTTGCTGAAAAAGTACGCTTCACAGATGAAAAGGTCTGCGCCTTGTGCTGCCTGGATGAGTTCCTCGGTCCACTCCGTGTCGCCGGAATACGCGATGATCTTGCCGGAGCAATTCACCCGCAAAGCATAGGAAGGTGCGCCGCTGGGGTGAACCGCCTTGTAGGGGGTGATTCTGAGGGACCTGAGCCTCGTTGTCTTTCCTTCTTCCAGTTCGATAAATTCAACGGCAAAACGCTGCTGGACGGTCGAGGAACCAGGAAAGAAAACCTCCATTGCTTGACGAAGTCGCAGTTCAAGGCCTGGCGGTCCCGCCACCAGCAACGGCTTTGTGCGCTTCGATACGAGCTGAGCCTCGAGGATGAAAAAGGGAATGCCGCCAAAGTGGTCCCCGTGCAAATGCGTCACCAGGATCGCATCAATTCTTGATGGATCAATCCGCCATCGTTTCAGGGCGATGAGAGAAGAGGCACCGCAATCGATTAAGAAGCACAGATCTTCGGATTCCACAAGCATACAGCTTTGATATCTGCCCCCGCTGCCGAAAGCATCGCCACTTCCGAGAAACTGCACGCTCAACCTGGCCATTAGGTCTCCTACTCTGTTGCACAACCCTCGCCTGGTGCTTCGGTTCTCAAATGGGTCTTCTTCATTCGCCTTCGCCAGGATGCCTCTGTAGCTTGTTGGAGTGAAGTGAAAATCCTCGCTCTTCGAGCGGGGGCTGCGGGGAGCTTCATTCATAGGGGGGGTCTATGTGAAGATCTCCGAAGCGACTCCCCCTCCATGATCTTCAAGGTCTGAGAACTCAAGAGTAATTAGCGAAAATCGTCCGGGTTCGTGCCGCCCTGCAGCAGGAGCTTTCCAAAGGGGTAGCACCTGAATAAAGAGCATGAAAAGAGCGGGATGTCGAGAAAAATGCATCATACGCCCATGAGCGATCTTTTTCGCAATGGTGGTTCACTGCCTTCCAGCTCCTCCGGAGCGAGGACCATGCTTGCCTTTTTGACTTCATCTGCACCATGAATCGTGCTACGATGCATTGGAATTCGAGGAGATGTGATGAAGAAGAAAGAAATCGTCTACCCCAAATCCTTGAAAGATATCCCGCCCTGGCGCAGGCGGCAGATCGCCAGGGATATTCTCTGGTTTTCACGCTTTCCTCCTGCCGAAAGACTGGAGCATATAGACAGAGAATGGGAGGAAATACAGGAATTTGTCGCAAGGTTCGGTTTTCAGAAGCATGGAACCAGAAAAAGAAGTTAATTTGCTCGCCGTCATTCGTGGATTTAATCGCCTTGAGATTCGCTACTTGATCATTGGACGCAGGGCCGTGATTCTCTATGGCGGGCCTGTCCTTACCGGTGACAACGACATCTGGATCCATCGCGCAGATAGAAGGAAGGCTCTTTCTTTTCTGAAGGAAAAACTGGGTTTTGAGCTATCCCATCCGGTCGATACCAAAAGGCCGATAGTCACCGGTTTTTCGGGAATGAAGAAATATGACCTCTTCTTTCACAAGAGCGCAAGCACCGTTGAAAAGGAAAAGGTCGAGTTCGATGAATGCTACAAGAATTCGGTGACGATTGAGGATTCTACCAGGAGTATCACTTTCAGGGTTCCCTCCATCGATGACCTCATCCGCCTCAAAAAGATCAGACCTCCCAACGTACGCGATGAACAGGACATTGAATATCTTCTCAAGGCAAAGCAACTGGCCAAAAAGAGATGATTGTCCACTAAAACTCGATGGTCTTGTGTCTCAAGTCAAAGTCAATTTCGTGCTCTTGTGCCTGAAAGCCACGGGGTTGAGAGCATGTTCCGGGGCCAGTCAAGGCCGCGGATACCATCCCGGTGAATCGGCGGCTTGATCTTGCCGGGAGAGCGGAAACTCGAGGAAATTTGAGTAGAGCAGTTGCTCCCGTCCGGAGCGCGAGCGGTTCTCCAGGGGGCTCTATGCCGCAGGCTCCGGGACCCTCATGATTTCAGGATCTCGAAGAGCTCCATAGCGCTGCTTGCGGCAAGCTCCGTACCGATCCCGTGTCCTCCCGCCTCGGCGCTGCTCAGATAAAGACCCTTGAGCGGTGTGACCACGGAGGGCCGCCGGTGGTGGATCTGCTCCGCCACCTGGGCCACACCGATGATGCACCCGGTTTCCCCCGCATAGGAATCCACCAGGTCCGGGGTATCCAGCCGATGCCACAGGATTTTTTCCCTGGCCGCAGGATAGACGGTAAAAAGGGAGTCCAGGATAACCTTCTCCCATTTCCTCCAGTCCTGGTTAGGAGGGCAGCCGGTCCCGAAAAAGATGAGCTGCTTCCCTTCCGGGGCCAGGGAGGGATCGTAATTGGTGGGGGAGGTGATCATTCCTCGAACACGCTCGGGAAGTTTCCCCTCCATCTTATCCGCCTCGATTTGGAGGGAGGCCTCGAAATCGTAGGGCATGTACATCATGAGCTGGTCGTCGGTAATCTTTTCATCCAGGGCCACCTTGAGCCCCACGGCATGGTAGGAGTAAGTCAGGCCCTTCACCCTGGATACATAGTCCTCGGGAAAATGCTCGGGACCCACCAGATCCAGGACCGTCAGCTTGATATCCGCGTTGCTGATGATGACCGGGGCCCTCCACTCGCTCCCGTCCTCCAGCCTGACCCCTGCCGCGGCTTCTTTTTCCACCAGGATCCTGGCCACCCTGGAGCCAAGCCTCACCTTCCCGCCATAGCTTTCTGCGGCCGAGAGATAGGCCCTGGGAATGGAGATACATCCACCCCTGGGATAGGCACTGCTTCGGGCTGCCACGACCTCACGAAAACACCGGATAAATTCGGTGGTGCTTGTCACAAGGCCCTTTACACAGAAGTACTGGGAGTTGATTCTCTCGATGAAGGCCTTGGCCAGGGGATCCCTCGTGAATCGCTCCACCCACTGGTTCAGGGGCACATACCAGAGTTTTTCCAGTTCCTCGTCCGAGACCGTGGAAACCGCCTTGAAGAGGTTCTCCAGGTTGACCTTCTCCGCCGAGGAAAGCATCTCCGTCATGTTCTTTCGGGAATATTTCTTCACCTGGTGGTCTATCCAGAGGGACGGCACTCGGATGGTCACCCAGTCAATGGCACCGGGCAGACCGGCCCTGCGGCAGACCTCACCCAGTGGACCCCTGTCCCCCAACCCGAAGAGATGAACGCCCAGGTCCACGGTAAAGCCGTCTTTTTCATAAGAGGTGCAGCGCCCTCCCACGATGGGGTTCTTGTCCAGGATGAGGGTTTTCCATCCTGCATGACCCAGGAGCGCGCCGATGGCGGCCCCGCCTACACCTGTACCGATAATAATCGCATCATAGTTCTCAGCCATGCGCTCCCCCTGCCGCCTCCTGCGGCCCGTCTCCGGACCTTGCGTTCCCTGCCCTTTTATCATCCCAAAATGATGCCGGCCTCCAACGGGAAGCCACGCCGTGCATTCGATTAGGGCAACGCGCCATAGGCCTGGTCCTGGTTCTGAAAGCTGTAGGAAAGCCCGAATTCGAACAGCGCCTCCGGCACCTTCCGGGTGTGATAGACACCCCCTGATACGGCCAGGTCTACAGATCCCGCCGCTACGGCATCAAAGGTCTCCAGGGGCTTGGCCAGCGCACCTGCATAAAAGAGTTCCACCTCTACCCGTCCATTGGTCCTCTTCTTCACATCGTCGCAGAAATTCTTCGCCAGGGTGTTGGCGAGGCTCGTAGCGGGAAAGACCGACTGAAGCCGCCAATGGATAGGCGCTTTCTCTGCGGCCGCCGCTACCCCCTGGAGCCCTCCCATACACAGGAAAAGGCCCAGAGAAAGCACTGCTCCACTCCATTGCATCATCTGCATCATCCTTCTTGCCTTGCACATCCCATGAACTCCTTTCTTGGTTTTCCATCGATGGGTAAGGGTGCCGAACCCTTGCTTTTTGAGGATGGTTACGAACTCGCTTTTTGAGGGGGAGCTTAGGTATGGAGGCAGTTGTGTGTCAAGGAAAAAATCCGGTGATCAAAGTATGGGCTTCCCGGCAGGATTGAATCTTCGATGGGTTTCCTTCACTGGTTTGGGCGGTCCTGCCTCAATTCCTGGACAACACCCTGTTCCCAAAGCAGGGCCAGGAGGTTTTTTATGTTTCGGTAATCCCGTAACTTATTGAGTTTCTTGGGTACCCTAAGTAGAAACAATAGAAAATATGGAACCAAAAAAAACAATAGTGGTCACATTTATGTCACATTTTTTTGCCCAAGCCGATGAAGCGTGGTATCTTAATTGGATTGCAGAGAGCATGGATCACGAACATAAACCTTCACGCCAATGGCCGGCAGCTATGGTCAACATCACTACTCGCTGACTCTGCTCTACCGCCATTGCCTGCTTTTCCAGGGTGACAACCTACCACGCACGAAGCAGGAGATGGACACGGAGATGATGGTCATGAATCTTGGCGAACTTCAGAGACCCCATGGGATCTAAACAAAGCTCAGAATGGGTGCTCACCCATTAATTCAGCAGCACGTGTTGGGCGAGGCGATCCAACATTGTAGCGGTGACACCGGTAAAAGGTAGTCTTCGGTATGGATCCGAAAATTCAAAAATAGCAGTGATGAGCTAGAGTATGTAATGATTTCAGAATAATGCGAGAATGGTTGACTTAAGGGGGTTCGTTGATATCACAGCTTCTGGCAATATTTGGATATTCTCAATATATCTGTATTGTGACGCAGAGCTGCTTTTTGGTGGATAACATTACAGACGTGATGATATACAGAATTAAATAATTACTTGTTTAGCTCTTTCTAGGAAACGCAAACTGACCATATGCCCGGTTAAGGTGAAAAAGTACTTCGTAAGAGGCTACGGTGAAGTGGATCCGATTTCGTGTGAGTATTCTTTTTTTCCTTATGGTGCCGACATTTGCGCTCTCTTGTGGGACCATTAAGAATGGTTCAATTGATCGAAGTGATCAATTAAATGGGTCAGTAAATCTTTCTGCTGCAATGTCGATGTTTCCATTTGGCGGCAGCAAGGAAATCTTATATTATCACATTATCCCTATTGACAACGTAGAAGGAAAGAGAATAAATGCTGGTACGTTGATAGGAAAGGTTCAGCGTCGGCCTAATAAGCTATCGGAGACCAACCACGCTATACTTCTGCATGCATCACGATTGTATGACATGAAGAAGTACCGGGACGCTTTCGAATTGTTACTTACTGTTGGAAAAGCAGAGTCTGAAAATCCGTTTTATCTTGAACTGCTGGCGAGGGCTGCTTTCTGGGTTGAGAAACCAGAGTACAAGATTTCGAGCTTCAATACCTACAAGAAGCTAATAGACATCGTTGATTCCAGCAATGAAGACCCGGCGCATGTACTCTTGATAGATCTGTGGTTCATTGATGCATACTTCAAACTTGGAATACTTGCTTTGGATTTCAAAGACTATGGAGAATCAGTGCGTCAGCTATCAAAGGTACTGATATATGGGTTTGGCAAAAAGGACAGATCGCTCGAGATGGTAATGAGCTATCTCACGGAGGCGTACTACTACCTGGAGGAGGCTATACCAAACGGCTACTTCTATGCGCTCACGAAGAAACTGTTTCCGAGGAACACCTATGTCGATTGCTTCAGAGTGGAGGATGGACTGACCTCAAGCGACTTGTAGCATGTAGGTTGATCCAGAGGCAAAGAGCCAAGGAATCGTTGAGGCTGACGCCTGGCAGGCCGGTTGGCAGGATTGGAGCAGTAACCGGTCCGTCGGGGTTGGGGACCGCTGCGGAGCAGCTTAACGCAATATTCGATAATTATTATCCTATTCTTGATTTCCGGCGGGCTTCAAGAATTTAACCCTATCAAACGAAAGCATAAGGGGCACCAAAAGATATAGTGGCCCCTGGATTGATGCGGATTTCTGCGATATCTGCTATGGATCCCGACTTCACAGATTCATGGGATACGTAAAGGGAATCCAAACGCTCAGAGGGCGGTTAGTATGTACCCGGTTTGGCAAGATACGCCACGTGTGACCGGCGCAGACGGGCTCATCAAAGCACGGCCAGTTCCCTCTCATACTTCTCCACCCATCCATCCGCGCCGCACTCCCGCAGGATCTCGATGGCCTTTCCGAGTTCCTCCTGGGCCTTGGTTCTGTCTTCCTGCCGCTTGAGAAATTCCCCATAGAGTCCGTGATCCAATCCGAGGTTGAACCTCATCCCGTTTCCCGCATCCGCCTCGATGGCTCTCCGCATCCACTGCTCCGCCTCTCCAATATGCCTGTCTCCGAGATTCAGGAAGATTCCGCCGAGGTGCCTGCAGATGTCACCCTCCACCGCCTTCACCTTGTTCTTCCCATAAACAGCTCGCAACGATTCAAGGTCCTCATATCTCTCCCCAAGCATAACCCCGCATCTGACCTCTCCCAGGCGAATACACCGCATGCAGGACGGAAAAATTTGAGCCACTTCGCCTATTCGCACTGCCTGACCAAAGCACTCCCTGGATTTTTCATACTCCTTCATTTCAAAATAGTTCTCACCCAGCGTTATGCATCCTCCCATTGCCCATCCATAAATGCCGATTCGTTCGCAGAGGTTTTTTCCCGTCAAGAGATGGCTCTCCGCATCCTTGAGGTTGCCCTTCGCGTAGCAGGCCGTGCCGTAAGCTGTATGGCAAATGCCCTTTGAAAAGGGGTCGCCGCTTTCCTGAGCGTCTTCCAGGGCCTCCAGGGAGACTTCGACAAAGGCGTTTATCTTTCCCGCCCAGTAGTAACAGGAATATGCCAATTGGGTTTTCGTGGAGGCGATTCCCCATAGGCTTTTCGCCGCGGCATTGATGTCAACGGCCCTCTGATGGTGGCTTCTCGCTTCCTCAAATTCACAATCCTCCGCTTGCAGAAACCCCAACCACAAGCTCGCCAGGACCACCGTGATGTAATCCTTTTCCTCGCCGGCAATGCGAACGGCCTCGTTGAGGGCTTCAAAGGCCTTTGGGAAATTCTCCTCGATAAATCCAAAATAGGCACCTATGATGTTCTGCATCTGGCCAAGCCTTCTTCTGTACCCCTTCTCCTTTGCCAACCTGGCAACGGGCTCGACCGCATCCCTTGCCTCCGCGAAATGATTTATCTGGATAAGGTACATCCCAAGAGCGGTCCGGGCGTCGATCAGCTCCTTGCCCTGTTCGCCGGAATCGGGCAACTTTTCCAGACATAGCACTCTCTTCCGTGCGTGGGTGATCGCGTCGGGAATGGAGATGCTTTTCTCCGCCTTCCTGGCCGCGCGCTTGAAATACTCGGTAGCCTTGGCGTAATCTTCGCTTTGATAAAAGTGCTCGGAGAGAACCTCGCAGTGTTCAGCAGGATCGTCCTTGTAAAGCGCCTCCATGGCGGTCCCGATCCGGCCGTGCAACTCCTTGCGCCTGCGGGCCAGAATAGAGGCGTACACCACCTCCCGTGTGAGCGCGTGACGAAGGATGTATGAGCTCTGAGGATAAACGCCTCTCTCGTACAGAAGTTCCGCATCCTTGAGGGCCGAGAGGTGAGTGAGAAGCTCAGCTTCGGGAAGGCCTGTCACTGCGCGGATCAGATCGTGAGGGAATTCCCTCTCGATAGCCGAACCGGCCTGAAGCACGCCCTTGGCGTCATCCGAAAGCCGGTCCACCCTGGCCATGATCATGTCCTGGATTGTGGAGGGGATGGCGATGGATCCAGGATCTCCCTGGACAAGGACTTTCCCCTCCTTTCTCTTGATTACTCCGAGACCCTGGAGGGATCTCACAAACTCCTCGATGAAGAAGGGCACTCCCTCGGCCTTGCTCAGAATGAGCCGCTGCAGCTCGGAATCTACAGCATCCGTGCCCAATAGGTTGGAGACCATGAGGAGACTCTCGCGATTCGAGAGTCGGTTCAAAGTGATCTGGTTGTGGTACGAGCGGCCCCCCCAGGCGTGCACGAACTCCGGCCGGTAGGTAAAGACAACCAAAAGTCTCGCCCCTGGGACGGACTCAAGAAGCCACTTGAGGGCTTCTTCGGTGGATTTGTCGGCCCAGTGGAGGTCCTCTATCGCGATGACGAGGGGGCGGACCTGGGTGCCCTTCAGCATAATCTGCCTGACCGCCTCGATGATCCGGTCCCTCTTCCCCTCGGGACTCATGGGGATCTTATCGATGCCCGAGTTTTTGACCGCAAGAAGCTCCAGGAGATAAGGGAGGGTCGTCGCCTCCTCGGCCTTCAGGACCTCCAGGTTTTTCTTGACCTTTTTCCTGATCCCGTCGTCGGTGTCATCTTCCCTGATGTCGAAGTTGCCCCTCAGCACGTCCGAAATGGGATGGTAGGGAATCCCCTTGCCATAGGACAGACACTTCCCCTCGAGGAAGGTGATGTCCTCGTTGGATAAGGCCTTGCGAAACTCGTACAGAAATCGCGATTTGCCTATCCCTGCTTCCCCGATGATGGAAAACGCCTGGCCCGCTCCTTCCTTTGACCGCTCAAAGCCGTCTAAAAGAAGCTCCAATTCTCGATCCCTCCCCACAAAGGCGGTAAGTCCTCGCTCGGCGCTCACATCGAAGCGGGTCCTTCGGGTGCTCGGCGCAATCACCTGGTAGACCCGCATGGGCGTCTCCTTGCCCTTGACCTGTCTCTCACCCAGCGACTCGAACCGAAACAGCCCCTCTGTGAGCTTGAAGGTCTCATCTGTCACGTAGGTCGTCCCGGGTTCGGCCAGGGTTTGCATCCGAGAGGCCAGGTTCACCGTCTCCCCCACCGCTTTGAAGTCCACGCGCAGGTCATTGCCAAGGGTTCCCACCACCACAGGACCGGAGTGGATCCCTATCCGCACGCGGATGGGCGGGATTTTCTTCTCCCTTGTCGCGCGCTCGCTGAAGCGGGTAACTTCTCTGTGGATGGCCAATGCGGAGCGGATCGCTCTCTGCGGGGCGTCCTCCAGGGCGATCGGTGCGCCAAACAGGGCCATGATCCCATCGCCCGTAAGCTCGTTCACCGTGCCTTCATACTCATGGACCTTGTGGATCAAAATCTCGTAAACCTGATCCATGAGCGTATACATCTCCTCATGGCCGAGCTTACCGGAGAGAGAGGTGAACCCCTCCATATCGCAAAAGAGGACCGTAACCTGTTTCTTTTCTCCCTCGATCCTGTTCCGCTGGGAGAGAATCTTGTCGGTCAGTCCTTCGGGAAGGTATTTCTGAATTTTGGAAATCTTTTCTTCGAAGGAAAGGTCCGGAGATTTGGATGGGGCAGGGGCTACGAGGGAGCGACCGCATTCGAAGCAAAATTTGCTGCCCACCGGATTTCGGGTCTTGCAGTCAAGACATTGCACCTCCATGCGGGTCCCGCATTCGTTGCAAAACTTTGCTTTATCGATATTCTCGAATCCGCATTCCGGGCATTTCATTATAAAGCCCTCCGGCTGAAATTAAGTGAAAGGAAAAAAGGAATGATGGGAGATAACCGACCGATCCTAAATGGAAAGTATTTTTCCAATGGGATCGGTGCATGCCCATTTTGAGTGGCCTTTGCATGACGGCCTCCATGACAGAGGTTCAGGTTCGGCGGGATTATTTGAAATTAAGGACCAAAAAATGAGACTCCGTCAAGCCTAAAGTGGTCTTTTGAGGGAGCACGGAGCCTGAGCCATACTAAACTTGAACATACGCTCCACAGGCAAAGCCAAATACCAGAACGTGACTGGAGCCTCCCACTCTGACCATTCAGAGCGAGGGGGGGGTAGAGATGGGGTAGAGATAGGGTAAACAAGCCGGAAAATCGGCATCCTTAGTCCATGTGCCGGGTTCTGAATCAAAGCTGAGCATGAGCGGCACTCTCGTGCGCGCTTCTTGCTGCGGATAGTCTTCTTTCCCCCAAACCCGAGCATAGAAACTTATAAACTTATGTACGTCCCCTACCACGCGTCCACGTTCGGGCGTCTTTTGCCGTTGGGGCGATGGACTTCCGGCAGCGAGCGAAGACCGCACAGGATCCAGCGCCGCGTCTCGACGGGGTCGATCACATCGTCAATCTCAAGGGCCGCCGCCATGTTGATCGCTTTTCCATGCTCGTAATGCATGGCCACCAACTCCTCGAATCTCGCCTGGCGCTTTTCTGGATCGTCGATGGCTTCCAATTCTTTTTTAAAGCCGAGCCGCACCGCTCCCTCAAGACCCATACCCCCAAATTCGCCCGTCGGCCAGGACACGATAAAATGCGGATGGTGGAAATCTCCTCCAGCCATCGCCATTGCCCCAAGGCCGTATCCCTTTCGTAACACGATGGCGAATATGGGAATCGAGGCATTGACGGCATTCACGAAGATGCGGCAGAAATGTCGCACCTGGGCCGTCTTTTCCGCTTGCGGCCCGACCATGAACCCAGGAGTATCGATCAGTACGATCATGGGAATATCGAAAGCGTCACAAAGCTGAACAAAGCGGCTTATCTTATCGGCTCCGTCCGCGTCTATCGCCCCTCCGAGGTGACGTACGTTGTTCGCCATCAACCCGAACGGATGCCCTTGGATTCTGACGAAAGCGGTAACGATCCCCACGCCGAATTCTCGACGCAGCTCCAGGACGGATCCCTTGTCCGCCATGATCTCTACGATTTTCCGGACGTCATACATCTGCCGGCGACTTGCCGGAACTAAGGGGCGCAACAGATGCTGGTCCGCGCAATCCCACTCCCCTATGCTTCCCTGAAAATAGGACAAATATTGCTTCGCTCTTTGCACCGCCTCGGCATCGTCCTCCACGACGATATCGACGACGCCGTTCGGCGACTGTACGGTAATCGGGCCGACCTCTTCGGGCCTGAACACCCCGAGGCCGCCCCCCTCGATCATGGCCGGGCCGGCCATGCCGATATTGGAATTTTTCGTGGCAATGATCACGTCGCTGCAACCGAGCAGGGCTGCATTGCCGGCGAAGCACCTGCCGCTCACAATCCCCACGACCGGAACCAGGCCGCTGAGCTTTGCGTAGAATGAGAATGCCTTGAAATCCAGGCCTGCCACCACAATATCCATGGTATCCACATCGCCCGGCCGCCCACCGCCCCCCTCGGCGAACAGCACCGTCGGCAACTTCCACGTGTAGGCCAGTTCGAGCATGCGATCCTTCTTTTTATGATTGAAGAAGCCCTGGGTGCCGGCCAGGACGTTGTAGTCGTAACCGATCACCAGGCAGCGGGTCCGCGAGCGATCGAACAGATGACCGTTCACGGAGCCTATGACCCCGAGAAGTCCATCCGCCCGGCTCGTTTTAATCAACTCGTCCATGGGGATCCGGCGGCGTTGGGCGGCAAGGGTAAGGGACCCATATTCGATGGAGCTGTCCTTATCCAGGAGGTCTGCGATGTTCTCGCGCAATGTCCGCTGGCCGGTTTTCCTTCGCCGTGCTATGGCTTCGGGGGTGTCCAGCACCAATTTATGACGTTCGATCACTTCGGCCAGTTCAGGCCGAATTTCACTCGGATCTTCCTTCGTTTTATCTGTCACTTCTTACCTTTCGACTGTTCATGGGGCCGGTGCCCGGCCCCGTAAAGCTCAAAACACATTTTGAAGATGTGGTTTCGGTGACGGGAATTAGCGGGGAACCCTCTTGGAACCACAAAGGCTTTATAGGTTAAAGTAGCGCTGTTGTCAAGGATGGGTCTCGATGCCTCGAAACCGACTCCGAAAGGCCATGGATAAGGAATAGGACGCCTATTCCTTCGGCCTTGCGGCGATACGCCGTAGCTTGTTGGAGCGAAGCGGAAATCTCTCTTTTGCGGGGCTGCGGCGAGCTTCATCGGTCTTTGCAAGGAAAAGGAAGCCTTGCGAGGCGTGAGATCGAATGCCTTTCAATGGGCGAGCCCCTCCAGCCCTCTAGCAAAGGGGAATTGACACAGGGTCGCCGTTTCGATATGAATCCAGGGGGTCTGGTTGTCATCGAGAATTGAGGTCCAACAGGTGACAATGCATAGAGAAACGCCAACGACGGCTGGGGAGGGGACGCATGAAGCTGAAGGAAAAGGTTGCAATCGTGACAGGGGGCGCTCGGGGAATCGGAGAAGGCATTGCCCGGTGCCTGGCCGGGGAGGGTGCGCGCGTGGCGCTCATTGATATCGACGGGGCAGAAGCGGAGTCCACAGCGGCTTCCCTGGGAGGGGAGGCGATGGGCCTCGGCGCTGACGCATCCGAAGAGGCCGAGATCGCCGAGGCCACAAAGCGCGTGGTCGATCGCTTTGGGGCGCTCGATATCCTGGTCAACAACGCCGGCGGCAGCCGGGGTTCGAGCATGACGGCAATCGGTATGCCGTTCACGCGGATAGACCAGCCTGCATGGGATGAACAACAGGCGACCAATCTTCGTACGACCTTTGCGGCGACCAAGGCGGCCATTCCATACCTGGAGAGGGCCGGCGAGGGATCCATTGTCAACATATCCTCCATAGCCGGCCTGATGCCCACGGCGTTTATCCCCGCCTATGCGGCCGCCAAAGCCGGGGTCCTATCGTTAACCAGAAGCCTGGCGCTGGAATTGGCCCCCCGGAACATTCGAGTCAATGCCATCTGTCCCGGGCTTGTATGGACGCGTATCTGGGATATGCTGGCGTCGATCATGAAGATGGGTTTGGAGCGGTATGCGGACATGGAGCCCCGGGATATCTTCCTGGAGCAGGTGAGACGTTCGGTGCCTCTTAAACGGGAGCAGACCTCAGAAGATATCGGGAAGCTGACGGTGTTTCTGTGCAGCCGGGACGCGATCAATATCACCGGGCAGTTTATATCCGTGGATGGTGGGATGACCCTTCGGATGGGATGAGCCTCGGCGGGAACTACAGAAAGGGCAGGGGGGATGATCGAAGGGGAGCATATCAGGAAGATTGAGTCAAACCTTTACTACGTGGATTCCCGGCATCTGGGCTCGTGGTCGGTCAGCGGGGTCTATCTCCTTGTGGGCGAAGGTCTAACCCTGATTGAAACGGGAACAAGCCTCGTCGCACCCCGCATCCTGGAGATCGTGGGCCGGCTGGGGTTTCGTGAGAACGACATACGGCGGGCCATCGTGACCCACATCCATCTCGATCACGCAGGAGCGGCCGGATGGCTGGCACGACGCCTGCCGCATGTTCGGATCTATGTGCACGAGCGTGGTGCCAGGCATCTCATGGATCCCGCCCATCTCATCAAAAGCGCGGAAATGGTCTATGGCAGCCTCGAGAACGTGCTTGCTCTTCACGGAGAGATTCTTCCCGTCCCGGAGGAGAATCTGGTGGCTGTCTCGGAGGAGAATCTCCCTGTCGGAGGCGGTGTTTCCTTGACAGTGTTCGGTTCCCCGGGGCATGCACCCCATCATCTATGCCTGTTTGATCCTGAAACGGGGTGCCTTTTCTCCGGAGAGGCCCTTGGGCATTACTACCCCGAATCGGATCTCTTGATTCCGGCCGTTGCCCCTCCTGGATTCAACCTGGAAACGTGCAAGGAGACGGCAAAAAGGATTCGTGAATTCCGGCCGCAGACCATTTGCTTTTCCCAGTTCGGTTCCCACCGTGATCCTGCCTTCGTGATCGAGGAGTCCACCCGGCAGCTGGACTCCTGCCACACCCTGATGAGGGCCTACCTGGGAAATGGGCTCAGCCGGGATGAGATCATCGAGAGGATGTTGAGAGGCTTCGTGAGCGAGCGTAGCGAAAGAGAATCCCTTCGGGGAATGTTCACGTCCCTGGTGTTGGGGTTTGAAGGCTACTATGCACGCAATCGACATCTCTTGAAAACTCCATGAAATCCTCACGGCTCGAGAAATTCTTACCGGAGCCTGGGGAGGTTTCCTCTTTGACACAGACGTGCAAGTTCCCTATACTTGAAAGAGTGCACCAGTCCAGAGGGACGAGCGCCGGAGCGAATGAAACCTTCTCCTGCCTGTTTCACGGCCTGGTGACGCCCGATCTCCCTTCGCGGGGATCGCGGCGGTCCGCAGGGTCTCCATCCATAACGGAGGCCTGCAGGAAGGTGAATCATGGGAAAGATGAGGAAGGACAAATTGGTGAGGTTTTTAGGACCAGCCGGCATTCTCCTTGCTGCCCTGGTGTTTTTGAGCATGAAGGGGAGGGTGGAGGCTTTTTCGCTGCTCGTTTCCAAACCGGAGCCGCTTGTGGAGGTCAAGGTCCATCGACTGATCATCGATCCTGCCAGCAATCAGCCCGTGGTGATTCTGGCCGACTTTGACGGGGATCGGGCATTGCCCATCTGGATCGGTTTTTTCGAGGCCAATGCCATCAGTAATGAGATCCAGGGAGTCAAGCAGCGCCGTCCAATGACCCATGATTTATTGGGGAACATCATGGAGAGGGCCGGTCTGAGGGTCACGCGGGTCGTGGTGACGCAGCTCAAAGAGAGTACCTACTTTGCCACGATCACGGTTGAAGGTGGACAGTCCCTCCTGGAGATCGATGCCAGGCCGAGTGACTCCATTGTCATGGCGCTCAAGTGCAAGGCCCCGATTTTTGTCTCCGAAAATCTGTTCAGCGACAAGGCGATTCCGCTAGGGGGTGAGTCGGAGATCGAAAAACAGTACGGACTGACGGTCCAGGAGCTTACGTCTGCTCTTGCAGAAGCATTCTCGTTTGAATCCACGCGCGGCGTTCTTGTTTCCGATGTTTTGAAAGGGAGCCATGCTGAAAAAGACGGGATAGAACGAGGCGATATCGTGGCAGAAATCGGGGGGCGAGGAATCGACGATGTGGCGGCCCTGAGGAGCGCGCTGGGGAAAGGGGAAGAGACCCTGGAGGCCAGGATTTTCCGCAAATCGCAGTTCGTCTCCGTCACTCTTCACCCGAACCGGTAGTTCGTTTAGGAAAGAAGACGACCATCGCCCTCCGGTTAACCCGGGGGATCTTCCCCTACCATGGCCCGAAGCACCACGTCCGTGATATCCATGACGTTCAGATCGATCCTCTGTCTTCTTGCACTGGCCTTGATGGTCCTCACACACTGCTGGCAGGAAGTAACAACGGTGCCGGCTCCGGTCCGCTGAATCTCGGCGATCTTCTTTCGGGCTACAGTGCCCGAAAGTTCCGAGTCCGCCATTTCCAGGTTACCACCCCCTCCGCAGCAGATGCTTTGGGCCCGGTTGTTTTCCAATTCCGTCAGGGTAAGGCCTGGAACCGACTTCAATATCCGCCTGGGCGCATCATAGACGCCCCCGTTCCGGCCCAGATCGCAGGGGTCGTGATAGGTCGCCGTTGTCTTTAGCCCTTTGAAGTTTATGGCGCCCCTCTCAATGAGCTTTTCAATGAATTGGGAGGAATGAAACAACTCCAGGTCGGTCTTGTAGTACTCCTTCCAGGTTTGGTAGCAGGAAGGGCAGGAAAAGACCACGGTTCTGGCTCCCCTTTTTTTCACTTCCGCCAGGTTGTGCTCCCTCATTTCCTCCATTTTTTCCGGTACACCGGCCCCGATCAGAGGGAAACCGCAGCACCATTCCTCTCCTGCCAGGATGGTGAAGTCCACGCGGGCGGCTTCGAATATCCGTACGAGGTTCGCTGGGATGCCCTGGACCATGGGGAAGAAGGAAGCCACACAGCCGACGAAGTAGACCACCTCTGCCTTGTCTTTCTCGTACCCATGCTCGGAGACATTCTTGAGTAGATCTCTCCACTCTCCCCGCTCCGCATTGTCCTCTCCGGAGATGTTTCGATTCAAAGAAAGAGAACGGACCATTTCTTCCATTGCGGGATGCAGCCCCCGGGCGTGCACAATACGCTCTCGCATGAAAAGAAAGACCTTCTTGAGATCCACCCCGCTCGGGCAGGTGACCGAGCACGCTCCGCAGAGGAGGCACGTGGCGAAGATATTTCGGTAATGGTCGCTTAGCCCGAGATTTCCCCGGCCATAGTACCTGGCCAGTTGAATCTTTCCCCTCGGGGTGTACTTCTCCAGGAGAAGCTCTTTGCACACAGGGCAAGCGGCAAGGCAGAGCCCGCACTTAATGCACTGGTCAAATTCCTCGGCAAGTTGTCCCGGTCTCATCTCGCTCCTTGAAAGTAGCCTCTGAACCCCTAAAGGAAACTGCCCGGATTCAAGATATTGTTCGGATCAAAAACCCGTTTGATCCCTCGCATGAGCTCCATGGCCGTCTCGCTGAACTCCATGGCCATAAACCTGGTTTTGGCGATGCCAATGCCGTGCTCCCCGGACAGGGTTCCACCCATGGCAATGGCTGCTTCATATAGATCTTCCAGGGCCTTATCCACCCGGGCCATTTCTTCTCTGTCCCGAAGGTCGGTCATGATGAGGGGATGAAGATTGCCGTCGCCCGCATGGGCCAGAACACCGATTTTGAGACGATACCTATCGGCTAGCTCTACGATTTTCTTTATGATTTCGGGGAGCCGCTTTACGGGTACCGTGGCATCTTCCACGATGCAGTTGGGCCTCAAACTGGCAACGGCCCCAAATGCTGTCCTCCTCGCCTTCCACAGTTTTTCCGCCTCCTCGGGGCTCCTGGCTCTCTCCACCAAAGCAGCCCCCCTGTTTTTGCAGAACGCTTCGATCCTCTTTCCCTGCTCCTCCACAAGGATGTGCTCCCCATCCACCTCGATCAAAAGCAAGGCTTCGGCGTTTTCATGGAACCGTGCTCCGCCGTAGTCCCTGATCACATCCAGAACGACCCTGTCGATGAGTTCGAGCGTGGTGGGGACGATGCCGGATCCGATGATCGCCGAAACGGTGGTAGCCGCGTCATCCAGATTGGAAAAGACGGCCTGAAGCGTCGCTTTCGCGGGCGGCAGAGGGACCAGTCGAAGGATAACCTCCGTGAAGATGCCCAGGGTGCCCTCTGAGCCGCACATGAGACGGGTCAAATCGTAGCCGCTCACATTCTTGAGGGTTCGGCCGCCTGTCCGGATGATCTCACCGGTGGGCAAAACCACCTCCAGGCCCAGCAGGTAGTCCCTGGTCACCCCGTACTTCACCCCCCGGGGTCCACCTGCGTTCAGAGCCACGTTGCCCCCTACGGTGGAGACAAACATGCTGGCGGGGTCCGGTGGATACATGAGACCGTACCGGGCGACCTCCTTCTGCAAATCCCCGTTGACCACTCCTGGCTGAACCACGGCGCACCTGCTTTCCGGATCAATTTCCAGGATCCGGTTCATCCGGTGAAACGCCAGGATGATGCCCCCCTGCCTTGCCACCGAACTGCCGCATATGTTGGTGCCGGCGCCCCGCGGGATGATGTTGATCTTTTCCCGATTGGCCAATCCCATGATCCTGGCGATCTCGTGCTTGTCTCCCGGGATGAGCACGGCATCAGGCACGAACTCGGGCAGGAATCCGTCATAACTGTAAGTGGCAAGATCCTCAGGCGTATCCAGGAACCACTGCTCCCCCACAACGGAGCGGAATTCATCTGCCATCGACGTGGATATCATAGAAGCTCTCCCGCATATCAATCTCCCTTTGCCGGGTCCACAAGAGAAGGTATTCTACCAGATTCGCCGCTAAAGAGTAACGTCATTTCAGGTTGAGAGCCGCCACTTCCTTATTTTTCAGATAGTACTTCCCGCTTTCCGCTATGCCCACAACATTGCTGAGTACCAGGTATTCAAGGGCTCTCGGTCGGAAGTCTCTCGTTCCCATTTGAAGGATGGTCGCTCCTGCGTATGGCAAAGCGACGGCCGATTCCGGACTATAGGCCTCTTTTTCATCGAGGTCCCGGAGGATGGTGACGTAGGCTCTCTTTATTCGCCAGGTTTGGTAGCGTCTGGCGAGAAGATAGACCAGGACCAGGATGCAGATGGCTATGATGATTCGTCCCGTTTCGGACATTGGAAATCCTCTCCGGCTTCCCACGGTTCATTGCATCGCACCGTTTCCAGTCTTTCCGGCTTACCTAACGGATATGCCCGTGAAACCTGAAACGATGATCCGTGAAGGCTTCCTGTTTCTTATCCTATGGATACGAATCCTCTGTCAAGGGAATGTGGTGGAAATCCATGGTGCTCCCTACCTTCCCTTGGCAAGTTTCTTCTTGATTCGCGGGCCATTGGTGGTATATTTCACTCAGGGAGGTTATCGAGGCGTGGTGTACCAGCAGGAATCTTGCAATCGCACAGGGACAGCCCACACCCGCTGTCCCTCAACGGTTAGCAGTGTGGCCCCTAAAGTTGAAGAAAGCCAATTCCTTGAGGCGCATTGGAGGTATGAGAGATGATCGTTCCACAAATCAAGAAGATTCTTTACGCGACCGACCTTTCAGAAAACGCCCGTTATGCTTTCGCATACGCGGCAAGCCTTGCGAACCAGTATGGAGCCGGAGTCACGATTCTCCATGTGTTGGAGGATCCATCTCCTTACTGAGACAGCCTCGTCATCAACCTTCTCGGACAGGAGAAGTGGGATGAACTCCGAAAAACCAATCAGCAGAGGGTGCTCCAAACCATCAGAGAACGCCTGGAAAACTTCTGCGAGGAGGTTCGTGGGGAACTACCAGCCTGCCCTTTCATTACCGATGAGATTCTTGTGAAGGTAGGGAATCCCTCCGAGGAGATCCTTCGCCAGGTCGCAGCCGGGGATTTTGATCTGGTCGTCATGGGCGCACACGGCCATAGCGTGCTGGGCGACGTCTTCTTGGGAAGCGTCTCCAACCGGGTGGTAAAGCGCTGTAAGAAACCCGTGCTGGTCATTCGCCTGCCGGAGGAGTGACGGATTTAATGGGTTTTTGATTTCCTTTCGATTTCCAGTTTCTTCAGCTCCTTTCGCATGATTTTCCCTGTGGTGGTCATGGGTAATTCGCTCACAAACTCGATCTCCCGCGGGTATTCGTGAGCAGCCAGCCTGACCTTCACGAAGTTCTTGATGTTTTCCTCGACTTGCAAGTTGGGCTCCAGACCCGGCTTCAGGACGATGAAAGCCTTCACGATCTCCGTTCGGACTTTGTCGGGGCTCCCAACGACCGCGACCATGGCCACTTGGGGGTGCTTCATGATGCAGTCTTCTATTTCGGCCGGTCCGATTCGATAACCGGCGCTGGTAATCAGATCGTCTTTCCGACCAACGAACCAGAAATAGCCCTCTTCATCCTTTCTCGCCAGATCTCCCGTCAGACACCAATTCCCCGCATACTTCTCGCTGGTTGCTTCGGGGTTTTTCCAGTATTCCAAAAACATCACGGGATCGGGCCGCTCTATGGCAATCTCCCCCACATGGCCCGGTTTGAGAGGTGTTCCTGCTTCATCGACCACCTCCACCCTGTGGCCCGGTACGGCTCTGCCCATGGAACCGGGTCTATTTTCCATGACTTCCGAACAGCTCGCCACCACGAGATTCACTTCGGTCTGCCCGTAGAATTCATTGATGGTCAAGCCCATAACCTTCCTGCCCCAGTCGAGGAGCTCCTCCCCCAGGGTTTCACCTCCGCTTCCGATGGAGCGCATTTCATAGTCGTGCCGGGACCGGGGATCTTTAACCTGTCGCATCATTTTCAGCGCCGTCGGGGGCATGAAAGCATTCCGAATGCCGTGTTTCGCCAGCAGATGAAACGCTTCTTCCGGGTCGAATTTCTTTGCCCGGTGTGCAAGGACCGGGATGCCATGATGCCAGCTCGGAAAGAGAACATCGATCAGCCCTCCGATCCACGCCCAATCCGCGGGGGTCCAGAAAAAGTCATCCTCCCGGGGGAAAAAATTGTGCGGGAACTCCACGCCCGGAAGGTGCCCCAGGAGGACCCGATGGGCGTGAAGGGCTCCCTTGGGAGGGCCGGTGGTCCCGGAAGTATAGATAATTAAAGCAGGGTCATCGGCCTTCGTCAGTTGGGGCTTGAAATCCGTAGATCCCCTCGCAATCAATTCCCAGAACTCCAGCACCCGGTCCTCGCTGGGACCACTGACGGCGATGACCACGTTGAGCTGAGGGAGCCTGTCCCGGATCGCCACTATTTTTTCGAGTCCCGCCTCATCGGTCACAACAGCTTTCGCTTCACTGTTGGAAAGCCGGTATTCCAGAGCATCCGTCCCGAAGAGGGTGAAAAGCGGAATAGCGACGGCCCCCACCTTGTAAATGGCGATATGGGAGATTGCGGTCTCGGGGGCTTGCGGCAACAGGATCCCGACCCGGTCCCCGCGCCCGATCCCATGGGCTTTCAATCCGTTGGCGAGTTGATTTGATAGCCTCTTGAGCTCCCAGAAGGTGTATTTTTTCTCTCCGCCCGTTTCGTCCTCGTAAACGAGGGCAAGGCGGTAGCGTTGATGGGCCCACTTATCGCAGATGTCCACACCAATGTTATAAAGCTCGGGGATTTCCCAATGAAATGACTGATAGACCTCCTGGTAGGTCTTGCCGTATCCAAGCATGTCGACTTCTCCTCCATGTCATCAGAAAAACTACTTCGGGTGCCGGGCATTCAGCAAATGAAATCTCGCACAGGGTGTCTCCTTTCGGCAGGAAGTTTTTCTGTGGGAGGAACCGGTCGGATCATTTCACACCCCTCCTGGAGAGACAGATCCATTTTTCCAAATCCATTTGAGCGCGTGGAGGGGTGGAAACTTGAGTTACTCCTCCCCGCATGAAAAGTTCTGACCTTCGTCCACACTCCCCGTGCCTTTATACTTTGCTGCTTTCGGGTAGGCGCAGATGGGACGGGTTCGCACAACTTTTCCTTCCTTTGTCGTCTGCGTGGCCATGATCTGGTCCGGTGCGATGCCTTTTTCCACCCACTCTTCCAAGGCCGTCAGGGGGTCCAGTTTATCCGGTCCCTTTCCGGGCAGAATGGCGCAGTGATCCATGCCAGGCACCAGGAAGAGCCGGAAGAAATCTATCGTTTGCGGAAGCCCACCCATCTTATCCGCAACCGCTTCGTAGTAATCAATGGTGAGAAAGGGGGGCACAATGCTATCGGCCCAGCCATGGTACATGATCAGTTTGCCGCCTCTCTCTTTGAACTTCGTGAGATCCGGGTTCGTGGCGTTGTAAATCTTGCCCATGAACTCCAACCTGGGAGGGTCTGTGTCGAAATCGAAGGAATAGGGGTTGTAGCTGCTGTCAGGATCGCTTTCGAAGGCCATGTATTTGACAAAGTCCACATTGAAGAGCTCGATAAGTCCGGGTCCTTTGCCGGAGCCGGTTACCCACAGGAACCAGAAAGGTTCTGAGCCCATGGGCAGGCCGCCCGGATAGAGTTGCTTTCCTGCGGAGTTCTTTGGGCCTCCGTAGAGCTTTTTTAAGGTCACGACCTGCTCCGGAGTGAGGCAATCCGGTGTTTCGGACCCTCGGCACAGAAGGCTTTCGGGATCAAAGGAACAGTTGCGCGGATCGGCGATGATCCCGTCTGCCAGGCCGTCCTTTTCGTCGCAGCTCTCATAGACCGCGTCAGCAAGAAGTTTGAGCTTGGTATGATCCAGGATGATTTTGCCCTGGGCGTCTCGATTGGCCTGCACGATCCAACTGCAGGCGGTGGCTACCAATCCCGTATAGTCCAGGGCCGGAGCGCCGCTGATGATTCCGTGGAAATCCTCAGGATACTTCCATGCTTCCATCACCGCCTGCCGGCCGCCTGTGGAACAACCATGGAAGTACGCGTATTCCGGGGCTTTTCCGTAGTAAGCCTTGACAATTTCTTTGGCTACACGGGTGACCTCATGGATGGAACGATAGCCCCAATCGATCTCTTTCTGACGGTCGTAATAGGCCCAGGTGCCGTCCCAAACCGAAAAGCCCCAATGACCCGAATCCGTGCAAGCCACTGCGTAGTTTCGTTTCAAGGCGTAATTGATCGCGTTGGTGATTCCGGGTCGGTCCGCGTCCACCTTGCCGCAAAATCCGCCGCAGCCCGCCATGAAGAACTTGTTATTCCAATCAGAGGTGGGAAGCCTGATTTCGAAATGGATCGAGGGCCACACATATCCGTTGACACGGCAGTATTCCGGCAGGTCTTCGCTTGCCGGAACCACGTTTGCAGAAGTGATGTCGGTAGCATCGATCCTCATATTTCCTATTCTTGCGCAGTCAGTCTTCGCTTGTGCTGAAGCACCGCCGGCTAGTACCAAAGAGAGGATCAAGAACAGCAATGTTCCTTTAAAGCATGCAAAAGAAGCTGTGAATCGCATAATTTACCTCCTTTCCCATCCCGAATCCCGCGGAAACGGGATGGGCGAACCGGTAAAGGGTCAGGAGATGATCCCTTCGCTCGCCTATTTTACGAGCACGTTGGCGAGCCAGAGGATGGTCTGAGGCCATATCACCACGATGATAAGGCCCACTTCCATGAGTCTCCAGAAGGGAAAGGCCCCCCAGTAAATGTCCGTTGTGGTGACCTCCGGGGGAGCCACCCCTTTGAGATAAAATAGCGCATACCCGAAAGGGGGTGTCAAAAAGGAGTCCTGGAGCATCACGGCGATAGTGACCACGAACCAGACCTTATCGAATCCCAATTCCGCGGCAATGGGCAGGAAAAGAGGGAAGGTGATCATGACGATGCCGATCCAGTCGATGAACATCCCCAGGATGAACAGAATAATCATCATCACGATAAAGGTTCCCCATTTCCCAAATCCGATTCCCAGAATAAATCCTTTCACTACCTGGCCGCCGCCGGAACCCAGGAAAATGCTGGCAAAGCAGGCGGCTCCCACAAGGATGACAATCACCATGGACGTGGTCTTGGCCGTGTTGATCACCGCCGTGTATAGCCCCTTCCTGGTGAACTTGCCGTAAGCGACCGTCATTGCAAGGGCAATCACGGCGCCCACCCCTGCCGCTTCCGTAGGGGTGGCAATCCCTGTGAAGATGGACCCCAGTACCCCAAGGATAAGAATCATGGGGGGGACCAGAGACTTCAGCGCCATGAGAGCTAGCTGCTTCCCTGAAACCGCCTCTCTTTCTTCCTTGCTGAGAGCGGGTCCGTCGTGGGGTACAAACCAGCATCGAAGGAGAATGTAAAAGATATAGAGAGCGGAGAGAATCAGACCGGGAGCGATGGCACCCGCAAAAAGCTTGCCCACGGACAAAGCGGACTGGTCGGCCATGACCACCAGCATGATGCTGGGGGGGATCAGGATTCCCAGGGTACCCCCTGCACAAATGGCTCCTGATGCGAGCTGCCTGTTGTACCCGTACTTTAACATAACCGGCATGGCCAGGAGGCCCATGGTCACAACCGATGCCCCGATGATCCCGGTGCATGCCCCGAAAAGGGTGGAAACCACCACAACCGCAATGGCGACTCCTCCCCTGATGGGTCCGAACAGGTATCTCATGGTGTCGAAGAGATCCTCCGCCACCCCCGATTGGTCCAGTAACTGGGCCATGAAAATGAAGAGGGGGATAGCGACCAGGATATAGTTGTCCATGACGCCCCAGGTGCGGTTGATGAACATGTAGAAGCATGACGGTCCCCAGCCGACGTACCCGAAGATCACTGCCAGGCCGCCCAGGACAAAAGCCAGCGGATGCCCCATGAAAAGACCGATCAAAAGTCCGATGAACATGCCATAGACGATAAATTCGGCACTCATATCTCTTCTCCCCGAACAACCAGATAGATGCTCCGAATGAAGTTTGCGAGCCCCTGGATCAGGAGCAGTGCAAAGGTGATCGGAATCACCGTCTTGATTTCCGGAACCACCGGCATGGCGGCGGACCCGCTTGTCTCATGCTGCATCCAGGAGGTGTGGGCGAATACAACGCCCTGGTAGAACATGATGACGCAAAAGGGGAAAAAGAAGATCGAATGTGTGAGAACATCCAGGATTCCCCGCACCCTGGGCGAGAACCGCAAATAAATGATGTCTATGCTTACATGGGCCTTGTAGAGCAGGGTGTAGGCAGCCACCAGCATGAAATGGGGTCCGTAAATGTAGTCCGTGACCTCGGGTGCCCATATATGGGGTGACTCAAACAACCTCCTTGAAATGACTTCGAACGCCACCACCGCGGTAAGAGGAATGATGAGCCACACAAAAACCCTGCCGGTCCACTCACTGATCGTGTCCAAGCCTTTCAATAAACTCTTTAGTCCCATGGATATACCCTTCCGCCCTGCCGCGCCATTCCAATTGAAAAGAGAGGGACTCGGCAGAATTAAGAGATCTTACCCCTGAAATGAAACGCTTTGAAGAGGATGTTGCACCTCCACCATGAACAAGGAACCCTCTTCCCCGTGTTCCCAAAAAGGAATCATGAGGTGACTGAAGCAAATGGTGCAAACCAAAACCTCTGGAGGATTTCCCCCAGAGGCTTATATCGGTTCTATTTGACGCCCAACTTGTCAAGCTCGGCCAAGACCTTATCCACGTACTTTGGCGTGCTTCCCTGGCCAAACCTTCCGCTCATGTCGCGCCAGTCCTTGTATTCCTTCAGGTATTCCATCTGCGATTTCAGGAACTTCGCATAGAACTCGGATTCCTTGGCCTGCATGAGACAATACTGGCCTGCCAGCTCCTCCAGCTTTTCCAGGCTTGCATCATCCAGTTTCACGATTTCCGTTCCTTTTGCTATGAAGCGCTCGATGGCCCTCCCGGACTCCCCCTCATAGAAGGCGGTGGCCTTTATGGCCGCCGCCTGAGCCGCATACTTCAGGATGGCCTGGTATTCAGGGGAGAGAGCGCCAAAGGCTTTCAGATTCACCATCACACCGATTTGAGATGACGGCTGGAACCAGCAGGGAACGCTCCAGTACTTGGTGATCTCCGCAAAGCCCATTTCCCAGTCAATACCCGGGCTGCTGAACTCGGCCCCATCCAGGGTTCCTCTTTCCACGGCCAGGTAGATTTCACCGCCGGGCAACTTGACCGGCGCTGCACCCACCTGCTGCAAAATCCAGATCGTCGCCCGGGAGGGCGTCCTCAGCTTTTTGCCCTTGTAGTCGGCCAGGGTCTTGATGGGCCCGGTCTTTGCCGTGGTGCGGAATCCGGATTCCATGGGGGTGGCTCCCAGGGAGAAATAGGTCATGCCGTACTTTCCGAAAAGCTCCTGCATCAAATCCAGGCCGCCGAACTCATACATCCAGGTGATGTAATCCATGTTGGTGAACCCAAAAGGGAATGAACCCAGGAAATCGAATGCCGGATCCTTGCTGGCCCAGTAGCTGGGCCAGTCGCCCACTGCCTCAACAACCCCTTTGCTGCAAGCATCGAAGTATTCAAAGGCGCCCATCAGCGAACCGGACGGATACAAGGTGATGTCAAAATCCCCTCCGGTCATTTCCTTCACGTATTTGATCATTTCGTGTTCGCCCTTGTAAAGATTGATCGCGGGTGTCCAGGTGCTCCCCATTCTCCATTTAATCTTCCCCGCAGCGAAAGCCGTAGACCCCAAGGCAACGACCATGATGATAGCGCCGATCATCAATATCAAAGAGATCTTTTTCATCGTTTCCCTCCCTTTCGTCCAGACGTTAGAAGTCCACTGTTTTGACAGACCATTTCACAGAGCCCTAGAGCTTCACTCCGAATCTCATCACCCCCTTTCCGTCGTAGTGCCCATCCATAAAGCCCTTTTGAAATCGAGGGGCGCTAGTGCCTAATTACAAAAGTCATCGATATTTCCAAACACCGTCATCCCGGCGCACGCCGGGATCCAGGACCTGCTGAAAATACTGGATTCCGGCTTTCGCCGGAATGACTGAGAAGGCTTTCAAAATTCGGTGCATTATTTTTGCAATTTGACGCTAGCGTCAGTTTCCCATTCAGAAATGAGCAATTTTCCGCGCGGTCAAGTCGAAGATTCCGCGCCCTTAACGGGCGAAATCAAGGGATTGCCCGAGGCGCACAGGGAGTACGCTGGATCCCCCTCGGAGAGCCGGACGGAAATGGCCATTTCTGGATAGAAACCGGCCTAATCAATTCGTCTACGCCGAATGTACTGCTTTTTGTTTCTGTAAAGGTTGGTTCCAATAAAGACAAGGTTTGTGCCGCTCAACGCTGACCACGGGAATCATGAGTCGGGGACAGACGTTGACCAAAAAAGCCATCCATATCCGTCATCATAAGAGCAGGCACCGCATTTCTATTTGCGCTTCATTGGCTCTCAGGCAGCGATTTCAAGAAGAGCCGACAGGTTCCGAGCCTAAAGAGCCCGCAGAAAGGAACATTCAAAGGATTTCGATCCACACCCCTTGCTGAAAGATAAGAAGAATAAGTTCATCAGCCTCACTAAGAGAAGTCGATTCATTTTCGCCACGGGGCAATTCAAATCGATTTAGAACATGCAGGAAATAAGAACAACTCTTCCTTACCCAATAAAACTCTGATTGTCAAGAAAAAGGCTTTGCTCAATGCTTTCCTGTAAACCTGCTAATATTGGGGCATCCATGACAGAAATTGTGCTCATGCTCGTGGGCGATATGGCCTGGACGAGCTGACGACCTGAAGGGGCAACCCGTGAGGAAACCCAATTTTCAGCAACCTGCCGGAAGATTCCCGAAAAGCTCCCGAGGCAGTCAATGTTATTTTTTCTTTTGGGAGCAACCGGGATTGCCAATAATAGAGAAAAGAGCGGATCAGGGTTCATCCCCCTCAGCTAAAGAAAGATGAAGCTCACCGCAGCCCCGCTCATAGAGCGGGGATTTCCGCTTCGCTCCAACAAACTGCGGAGTATCCCGGCGAAGGCGAATGGAGCCGCACTTTTTGAAGGAGAAGAGATGTTTTCCACAAAAAGAACTTTTTATGTCTTTTTTATCCTCTTGTTTGCTATGGGCGTACACACTCCCGGCCGGAGCAGCGTTCAGAGCGAAGTCAATCTGCCTGCTTCGCCAATCTTCCAACCCCGGGTGGTCATCCTGAACTATGGTAAGAAGCTCATCTGCGACTACGTGTGGAGGGAAGGGGAGACGATATTTCTCGTGGTTCATGGAAAGAAATTCGCTGTAGGGTACCGCCCCGGCCAGATCGACATGGAAAAGTCTTTTGGCCTGGTTCAGGTTTCCCCCGGTGCCAATGCCCCCCACCAGGGCGACAAGGAGTCTATCATCCTGGAACTGCTGGAAAAATCTGGGATGGCTGCACTCGTTGACCAGGTTCCGGGGTTTTACCAGTCCGGGCTCGCTCAAAATCAGGGGAAACTGCCCCCGAACGTCTACAAGGCCATGATGGAAGCGGCACGCAAGGCCTATGACCCGGTGAAAATGCGAAAAAGGACCATCGAGGGTCTGGACCAAAGACTGGATGTGGCACTGATGCAGGAAGTGCTAGGTTGGTTGAGATCACCGCTGGGTCAGAAAATCACCGCCCTGGAGACTGCGGCGGCCACTCCTGAGGGTGTGAGGGAAGTGAAGGCCTTCGGCGCGCGAGTCCAGGGAAATCCGCCACCCCAGAGGAGACTGAACCTGATCCAGCGACTGGATGCCTCCACGGGAGCTTCAAAGAAGCAAGTGGATGTGACTCTTTTTCTCCTGTTGCAGACCTTCACCGCCATGGATCAGGTGCTCCCCAAAGAAAAGCGGATAGGAGCTGCCATGATCAGCAAGCAGATGGAGTCGAGCCGGTCGGAGATGATCCGCAGTGCGAAACAAGAGATTCTCGTCGGTTATCTTTATACCTACCAGAGCCTGAGCGATGAGGAGCTGGAGCGTTACGTCGCCTTTGCGGAATCGGACTCTGGCAAGGTGTACCACGAGCGGACCTTCGAGGCCATGAAAGCCGCCTTGTCGGAGGCTGCAAAAGAAAACGGAAGAGCCCTGGCAGGGATTCAGGGATTGGTAGGTTCCTAAAGGCTCCGGTCTCCCCCTATCTTCCAGGCGGGGAGCACCTTGATATTTCCCCCCCCCTTTTTTTTACCCACACCGTCTCGGATCTCCCGAGGCCAAACTCCCACGATCAAAAGCTTTCCGCACCGAGACTCCTGATCCGCCCCCTTTTTTGTCCCCTGGAAACCGGTGTTTTCCAAAAAACTAGTGAAACTATGATGTTATCATGATATATAGTAACATCTCAATAAGTCGCGGTGGAACACCTGGATTCCGGCTTTCGCCGGAATGACAAAGGAGCTAAGCGTACGTCATTCCGGAGAAAGCCGGAATCCAGATAATGAGGTATTCCTTGTATTGCCGCTATTTATTGAGAAGATACGATATATAGAGAGTCAGCCGGATTTCGGTCTTTGCCGTGTTTTTCATAGGGTTCAGCAGCAAGGAGGGACGGGATGAACTTGAAGCTCACGCCGTTTTCTCGGGTCAAATGGGAGCAGGCGAGGGCGCTCGGAAAAAAGGGAGCCTTCCAGGATGCAGAAAAGGAACTGCTGGAAGCCCTTGAAGAGGAACCGAATCAACCGCTTCTCAAATGCAGTCTTGCCGATCTCTATCTCAGGCAGGACAAGGTGCTTGAGGCGAAACTCCTCGCAGAGGAGGTTTTATCGCTCGACCCCAACTTCTCACGGGCCCTTTTCGTCCTGGGGGAGACCTATTCCAGGGAGGGCCGTCTTGAGGAGGCTCTGCAGTGTTTCCGCCAGGCCGCCGGCTCCAATCCCACACCCTATGTGCTGGTGCGGATCGCCAGGACGCTGCGTGAGATGAAGAGTTACGGGGAGGCCCTTGAAAGCCTTGACCGCGTCCTGGTCAAGGAAAAGGAGAACCCCATGGCCCTCAAAGAGAAGGCCGTGGTGCTCAACCGGATGGAGCGCAGGGAGGAGGCCCTTGCCATTTACGAAAAACTGCGAAAACTGACTCCTGAGGACAGCTTTGTGCGCAGGGAGATCTACCGGCTGAAGGGGATAAAGCGACCCCAACGAAAAAATATCCGTGAGCTCGAAAAGGTTCTCACGATCCCTTCGTCAAAGGATGAACCCCATCTCCACGGGCTTCTGGCAGAGAATCTGAAAAAAGCGGGAAGGCTGAAGGAGGCGGCCGAGGAGTTTCACAGCGCGTGGCAGCTCTCCTCCGGGAATCTCTTTTATCTCAAGCAAGAGGGTTTTTGCCTCTACCGCCTCGGTGACTACGAAGGATCCATTCAGGCCCTGGGGCAGGCATTTAGAGAAGACCCCGCGGACCATTTCGTGAAAACGACGCTCAAAAAAATGTACTCCATCACGAAAAACCTGAAAGGATTCATCTCCCTGCTGGAAGAGGTGCTTCAGGACCACCCTCAGAACATGAAAGTCCTGGGGACCCTGAAAAAGGTGAGGAAAGAAGCGAATGCAAACCAGGATTTCCATGGGAAGTGAACAGACTCATGAAGATCCGTTCACGAAGGCCGTTTCTTTCATGGAGCGGGTATTCGGATTCCGTGCCTTCAGGGAAGGTCAAGGGGAAGTCCTGGAAGCCGTGCTCGAGGGACACGATACGCTCGTGATCATGCCTACGGGAGGAGGGAAGTCCCTTTTCTACCAGGTCCCGGCATTCATCAGTCCCGGCATCACCCTGGTCATCTCCCCCCTGATCGCTCTGATGAAGGACCAGGTGGATACCCTTCGGGTTTTGGATTTGCCGGTTTGTGCAGTGCACAGCCTGATGAGCCTCAGGGAACAGGAAAAGGCCCTGAGGGAGATCCAGGCCGGGGAGATCAAGCTGGTTTATGTTTCACCCGAGAGGCTTCGCAATCACCGTTTCATGGAGGTGTTGGCCCGGAGCCAGGTGGCCATGGTCGCCGTGGACGAAGCCCACTGCATCTCCCAGTGGGGTCATGATTTCAGGCCGGACTATTTGCGGATCAGTCAAGCCCTTAAAGCCCTGGGTAAGCCCCAGACGATCGCTCTCACCGCCACGGCCACGGAAAAAGTCCGCTCAGACATCGTCGAGCATCTCTCCTTACGCACTCCTCGTTTGTTTATCACCGGTTTCGATCGCCGCAATCTCTTTTGGGAAGTCGCGTACGTGGGCGGGGAAGAGGAAAAACTGGCTCTGATAAAGGATCGCCTGAATGGGCTCCAGGGCGCGGGCATCGTCTATACCGGAACCAGAAAGAGCGTGGAAAGGATTGTTCAGGCTCTGCAAAAAACTGCCCTGAGCGTCGAGGGATACCATGGAGGGATGGAAAAGGAGGAGAGAACCAGAGCCCAGGAAGGCTTCATGGATGGGCGGATCGACCTGATCGTGGCCACCAATGCCTTCGGGATGGGCATCGACCGCTCGGACATCCGGATGATTCTTCACCACACCTTCCCGGGGAGCATCGAGGCCTATTACCAGGAGAGCGGCCGTGCCGGCAGGGACGGTGAGCCCGCAGCCTGTTTGCTCCTCTATGCGCCTCAAGACAGGAGGCTGCAGGAGTTTTTTATCGAATCGCGATACCCGCCCCGTGAAGTGATCCTCGAGGTTTATGACCGCATCCGAAAACGACCTGAAGACCTTTTGTGGCTGACCTACCGGGAAATTGGATCGCTGGGGGATGAAAAGGTGCCCGAAATGGCGGTGGCCGCCTGTATCCAGATCCTGGAACAGGCAGGGGCGGTGATGAGACTCCATCGCTATGACAACCTGGCGGAACTCTACCTCCATCAAAGTCCGGCAGTGTTGACGGGTTCCCTGCCGGCAACAGCCAAGATCGGAAGAAAACTTCTTCACCTCCTTGAAGATCTTTACGGAGAAAAGGAACTGGCGCAGGGGATTCAGTTCCTTCCCCATGAGCTGTCTGAGCAGGCCGATCTTCCCATAGAGGCGGTGAGACGATACCTTTCCCAGATGGATGCACGGGGGGAGGCCACCTACATTCCTCCCTTTCGGGGGCGCGGGCTGCGGGTGCTTACGAGGGTGAAGCCCGAAGAAGTTCAGATCGACTTTGATGCCCTTCAGGTGAGAAAGGCCTACGAGCTGGAGAGACTGGATCAGGTGGTGGCCTACGCCACCCAGGATGGCTGCCGCCGGAGCTTTCTGCTCCACTATTTCGGGGAACGTCTTCAGGGGGATAACTGCGGGGCCTGTGACCTTTGCACAAGGCGGGGCCGGAAGGGTTTGCCGGAAGGGGGCGAAGATCCGGTCCTGGCCGTCAAGGTCATCAGCGGTGTCGCCCGGTTGAAAGGGCGCTTCGGCCAAGGCATGGCAGCCAGGGTTCTCACCGGTTCCAGGGATCGCATGATCTTGCAGTTCGGGCTGCATCGTCTCAGTACCTATGGCCTGCTGGCAGAGCATACCCAGGCCCAGGTAGCGGCCTGGATCAGGGAGCTCCTCTCGCTGGGTTGTATTTCCTCGCGTCGTGTCCCGGTGGGGGAGAAAGCTTACCCGGTGCTGGATCTTACCGAACGGGGGTATCGGGTCATGGCCGGCAGGGAGACGATCCGCCTCTCCAGCCCGGAGCGACCAGGAGGATCTTCCTCTTCGGGAGGCCCGGCGCTTCAGAGATCGGAGAAAGAGACCTTCAATCGCCTCCGCGAATTGCGTTCGAGCCTGGCCAGGAGGGAAAGCCTTCCCCCTTACTGCATCTTTCATGACCGGACGCTTCGGGAAATGGCGAGAACGCTTCCCGGCACCCCGGAGGAACTCCTCGCCATTGCGGGTGTGGGCGAGGTCACCCTGAGGAAGTACGGTCCGGATTTCCTTGGCCTGCTCACCCGGATCAGGGAGGAGGAGAGGAAAAGGGACAGGGGAGAACATGATTTCGGAAACTGAAAGGGAGAGCTTACGAATCGGGGATCTCGTGGAGGTGCCGGAGATCCGCACGGTCATTCAGCTGGAGGACTTGAACTCCCCCGGTCTCCGTCGCATGATCGTGGAGACCTTTGTGCTCACGGGCGAGGTGAAGTCCCATCTGGAGGCGATCTTTTCCAGTCTGACAGGGGGGGAAGGAAGAGGCGTCTTCTTGAAAGGGAATTTTGGCTCGGGGAAATCCCACTTCCTGAGCATGCTCAGCCAAATCTTGAGGAATCCCGAAACATGGAGAATCTTGTGCGCTCAGGATCGCGCATTCGCGAGGTTTGAAGAGAAGCTCCGGGCACTTCGATTCCTGCCGGTGGAGATCTCCCTGGTACAACATCGGGGCTCCGAATTCCTGGAGGACATCGTCCTGCGGCGCATCCTGGGCCGGCTTGGAACAGAGGCGTTCAATGAATTGGAAGGGGCCGAGACCCGCCATGAAACGTTCCTCAAACTCAAGCATATCCTGAAAGAAAAGGGATTTGCAGGCATCTGCCTTCTGGTTGACGAGCTCTCCGAGTTTCTTCGCTCCAAGACGGACGCCCGCGCCTACAATGAGGATATCCGCTTCCTTCAGTACCTGGGGGAGGAGGCGAGCGGGTTCCCCATGTGGATCGTTGCTTCCTTGCAGGAGTGGATCGAAGAGACGGGGGAGATTCATCAGGATACCTTCAACAAGATCAAGGACCGCTATCGCATCCGGCTGACCCTGGGCCGGGCTCATATGGAGGAGCTCATTTCGGAGCGGTTGATCCGCCACAAAGAGGAGGGAGAGTCCAGGATAGGGGATCTCTTTGACGAACTGAAGTCCTACTTTCCTTCCTTTCCCGCCACCCGCGAGAGGTTTATCAAACTCTACCCGGTGCATCCGGCTACCTCCACGCTCCTGGACCAGCTCAAGCCGCTTTTCTCCGAACATCGTGGCGTGGTGGATTTCATCCACTTCAGACTCCGTGGGGATCCGGAGCGTCATATCCCCTGCTGGCTGGACCAACCGGTCCACAGGTTGCTCGGCCCGGAGTTCATCTTCGATCATTTTCTGGAGCGTATCAGGGAGCGCTCCGAGACGCAGGTTTACGTGCAGAGGGTCTTTGAGGCTTACCGGGAGGAGATCCCGGAGATTTTTCATGACCGGGAGCAGCAGCGGATCGCCCTTGTCCTCGTGAAGCTCCTCATTCTTTTGGCCATTTCTCCCGTAAAGCACAAATACACCGTGCGTCACATGGCCGAGATGCTTCTTTTCCGGATCACTCCCCTGGAAACGGAGATCAACTACCGGTATGTTTACGACATCTTAGAACGGCTGACAAAGGAGGGATCCTATATCCGGGTCGAAAGCCGCACGGAACCCCTGGACAATCACTACTACATCGATCTGAAGGCGGATATAAGGGGCATCATCCGCCGGCAGATCCGGCATACGGCCTCCCAGCTTTTTCCTGAAGACCGAAGGCTTTTCACAAAGCTCGCCGGTTTGGTCAAATCCCCCTACCTCCCCCTGGGATCTTGGGTGGAGAAGGGAAGACAGCCATTGACGGTGCAGTGGGAGCACACGCCAAGAACAGGCGTCCTTCTCCTTTACCAGCTGGACCAATTCTCCGGCAACGAAGTGGAAGGGCTCGCAAGGCAGTGGGGGCGAAGCGAGGAGGACTATTTCATCCTGGTGGGTACCACCCACAACCGCGATGCTCAGTACCGGCACGTGAAAGAAAATCTTCTCCCGATGATCCGGGAGCGCTATCATGATCTTTTCCTCTTTTGGATTCCCGAGGCCCTTGAGGGAGATCCCGGCTGGATGAAGGAAATCCTGGCCGCCCTCTTGATGCTGGAGGCAATGAGCGATAAGTCGTCGGAGAAAAGTGACGAAACCAGGGGCTTTCTCCAGTCCTTCATCGGGAAGGAAGAGAAGAGGCTCACAGAACACTTCACCCGTTGTTACTTCCAGGGGGTACTGCTCTGGGATGAAAATCAGGTGGATCTGTCTCGCTTCGGCCTGCTGAGCCAGGAGAAGTTTCTCTCCGAGTTCGTCCATCCACTCCTGGGACGTCGTTTTCCGAGGCACGCCCGCATCCAGCCATTCATGGATGCCCCGGCACCCGGGATTTTAAAAGACATGCTCAGGGACTTCCTGTCCACCGGGGTCCTGGTGGTCGAGGACCATTCCAAGTTCGGGATTCGCAGCGTCCTCGAAGGACTATTGAAACCCATGGGGCTGGTGAAAAAGAGAGGCAATCAATATGTGCTTCAGGTAAACCCCGTTCAGAATGAACTGGCGAGGCAGGTCCTGGAAGAAATGGGAAAACGAGACACCGTGGCGTTGGAAGAGATCTACTGGGCGGTTCGGAAGGGGGAATACGGCCTCCTCATGCCCCAGTTTGAGATCCTGGTCCTCGCCTTGCTCTTTTCCGGACACCTGATCGCTTACCGTGGCACAAACCGCAAGGGGTTGGATGACCTCTTGCGAACCGGACTCAAAGGGATCACCACGCTCGGCAGGGGGGAGATCCTGGGCGAAGATCTGCGTCGGGCCATTGAGGAGCATCCCCTTGTCCCGGAGAAATTCCGCCGTGTGCCTGCGACGCTGGCCTTGCAGGAAGAGCTGTGGGCCGAGATCAAATCGAGAAAACTCGAAGCCGTGGAAGACTTGAAGGCGTTGCGCTCCCGGATTCAGTGGGCGTCCTCTTTCCAGGCATTCAAAAACATGCCCTGGCAGCGTGTGCTCGATGCGGTGGACTCCCTGCTTTCCCAGTGGGAGGAAGTCAAGGTGAGCTTTCCTTCGCGGGAGGGACTGGAACGGTTCATCCGGGCGGGCGATGAACTGTCCTCCATCAAGGAAAAAATCAGGATCGTTGAAGAGTGCGGGGTGTTCCTGAACCACGCCGAGCGTTTCCTTTTCGTTTACCAGTACGTATCGGATCCGAACTTTCAGATCCCGGAGCTCGAAGCCTACGGGCATCTGAGGCGGAGCCGGGCCGAAATCATCGAGTATTACGAGCAGGCGCCCGGCACCTTTTCCCGGGGAGCATGGGAAAGCCTCCTGCAGGAGTTCCAGAGACTTCAGGAGGCCTATGCAAGGGTTTACGTGGATGCCCACAACAGGGCACGGGCAGGGGCGCAGTTCGAGCCCTATGAGAGACTCACCCGCTCCGAGCGCTACAGGCTTCTCCACCGCCTTGATCAACTGGAGATGATCTCGCCTGAACACAACCGCCGATCCATTGACCAGGCCCTCTCTGCCGTGCTTCTCCGCCGCTGCTCCCGATCGCCCCAGGATCAGCTGCAGGCACAACCCGTCTGCGCCTGCGGATTTCACCTGGGGGAGACCGTCTCTCTCCCTCCTCTGAGAGAACTGGAAGAGGCCCTTTCCCTGGGAATCATCGAGACCCTGGAGGCCCTCAAGACCGCGGCCATTCAAGAAAAAATCGTTCCGTACGTGGAAGGCCTTTATTCCGTAGGAAAGAAAAACGAAGCGGAGGCCGTTCGTGAGCTCTTAGGGTTATCGACCCGGGATGAGCAGTTCTTCGATCAGGTGAACCGGATCCTCACCCCCGGAGTGATTCAGAGCATCAATGAGGCTTTCCGGGGAAAGGTCCTTGTGGTGAAAAGAGACCTGGACCAACTCTACCGGAACCTGGTCCACCGGAAATACACCCTGGCACAGGCGCGAAAAATTATGCTTGACTGGCTCGGGGAAGATCGCGTTTCCGAGGATACCTTCCTCCACTTCCTGGGTGGGGAAGGGAAGGATTCCTCGGATCCCATGCGCCGCGAGTTCGACGGTTTTCTGGAGGAGGCCTCCAGTCCTCTCATCCCTTTTTACCGAGAAATCGGGCACCGCGCTATGGTCAAAGGGATCATCGCCTCCCTCTGGGCGAAGCAGTATGACGTTCCTTCTCAAAAGATCGTGGAGATCCTTCCCTTTCTTGATAGGGGTGGTGAGAGGGAAAACGAGCGCTGGCTCCATCACCTGGTGGACCTGGCCCGCATCCTTCGATCCCGGAAGCCCCAGCTATTTGAAAGGCTGATCTTGCAGGTAGAGGAGGACGCTTCCCTGATTCAGGCCCTTTGGTCATCCATCTCCTCAGCCTCTCCCCGGGAAGTTTTCGAGAGGGAATCCATTTTGGCCCCGGTGATCAAAGAGGCCTTTGAGAGGCTCCTTTGCCGGGAACCGGAGAAACTGGAGCCGGGGCAATGGGCGTCGGCCGAGATCGAGGAACCAGGAGTCCCGTCACTTTTCGTGGAGCGAAAGAAGGAGATGGTCGCCGGCCTTGAAGCCCTCCGGCGCTTCAAGGAGAAGGTCTCCGCCTTGAATCCTCCCGGGGAAGTCGGCCCCGCCGCCTTCTCCCGATGGGAATCCGTTTTCCTCCATCATCTCTCCCCGATCCCATCCCTGAGAGAGGCCCTGCGGCAAACCCTGGAACGGATCGGCACGGAGATTCCCCCCTTCGTAAGAATGCAAGAGAGGGCGGTCAAAGAAAAGATGGGGGAGGTGACGCAAGCTTTTGTTGAATTCTATCACCGGTCCCTTCCCGCCTGGGAAAGCGGAGAAGGGCCCCGGCCCATGATGATTGAGGACATCCCCTTCATTCTCACAAAGAAAAGAGGGGTGCCCGATCACCGGCGGGTTTCCTACCTGCTCATGGATGGCATGCGGTGGGACCTCTGGGAAGTGATCAAAACGGAGTTTTTCGGAAAAAAGGCGAACCTGTTCCGCGTGGAGCGAGAAGGCTGTCTCTGGGCAAATCAGCCCACCGAAACCGCGGCCCACCTGGCCCGTCTTGAAGCGGCATTTCAGTCTCTCGATCTGAGCGTCAGCGACGAGGAGCTATTCTTCAAGGCTACGGGAATCGATGAGAAGATTCACACGGAGAAGGGGCCTCTCACCCACCTGTTCGCCAATGTGATCACCTACCTGGAAATCGATTTGCTTTTCAGGCTGCGGAAGCTTCCTGCGAGAACCCTCCTGGTGCTCTTCGCGGACCATGGGTTTGTGGAAAATCCTGCTTTCAATCCAAGGGAGAAATATGAATCTCCCCGTTACATCCATGGCAAGGATTCGCCCTTCGAAGTCATCGTGCCCTGGGCATGGGTCATGAAGCTTTAGAAGGTCCCGCACGAAAAACCGTAAGCCCGAGAGGAGGCGGAACCATGAAGATCACAGCGATAGAGCTCTACCATGTATCTGTGCCGCTCAAGCACACCTTCTGGCCCACATGGATTCCCGGATATCCCCAGACCCATAATCGTTTCACCCTGATTAAAATCGTCACGGACGATGGCATCGAGGGGTATTCGGCCGGAACCGCCATGGGGAAGGAGAGACAGGGGCTGGGGGATCTCATGGGTGGCTACCTGATGGGTGCGGATCCCACGGACATCGATCACATTCAGAGCCTGCTGAAGCAGGCGGGCTTCCTGGGGTGGCGGAACTTCTGGATCGAACCTGCCTGCTGGGATATCATCGGGAAGAAGGAGGGGAAGCCCGTCTATGAGCTTCTGGGCGGGGAAGGCCGCCCCATTGAGGTCTATTGTTCCACGGGAGAGATGAGAGCGCCGGAGAAAAGGGTGGAGGAGATCCTCTCCTTGAAGGAGCGCGGCTTCAGGACGTTCAAGCTCAGGGTGAAGCATAGGGACCTGGTTGATGACATCCGAACGATCGAAAAGATCCGAAAGGGCGTGGGCGAGGATCTGTCCCTGGGCGTGGATGCCAATCAGGGATGGCTTGTGAGCATCGTGGACAAGGTTCCTGCATGGGACTTGAAGCGTGCGGAGGAGTTTTCAAGGGCCTGCCGCGACAACCGGATCGACTGGCTCGAGGAGCCCCTCGATTCGAGAGACTATGACGGCAACGCGGCCCTCAAGAAGGTCTCCGGCGTGAAGATCGCAGGGGCGGAACTCAACTATGGCTGGGACGAGATCAAGATCATGTTCGAAAAGGACTGCTTCCACATCTACCAGCCCGATGCCACCTTTGCAGGCGGAATCGCCCAGGTGAAAAAAGTCATCGACGCGTGCAAGGCCCAAAACCGGGAATTCTCACCGCATACCTGGACGAACGGAATCGGGTTTTACATCAACTGGCACATGATGCTCGCCGATCGAGGCAATCCCTTTCCCCTGGAGTACCCCCTGGAGGAGCCTTCCTGGGTGCCCGAGTTCCGGGAAGGGATCATTGAGCCCATTGTTCCCGACTTCAAAGCCATGCTCCAGCCTCCGAGAGCCCCGGGGCTCGGATTTGAAATCCAAAAAAACCTCCTCAGGAAGTATGGCAAGAGGTTTTTCAAGATGACCGAAACAAGGCTGAAAATCAAGGTCATCCGGGAAAAGGGAATCAAGGCGGCTCTCGAGCTCAAGAAAAGAAAGGAGCGAAGCGGGTCCACGATGAATTTCAAATGAGAAATGGTCATTGCTGTCCAAGATAAACCCAACTTGAGACTTTCTGATCGATAAGTGTTTGATTTCTCAACTTGGCATCTGAAACTGAGAAATCAGGTTTCATTGATTCCCTGAGGATGATCCAACCCCCCTTTGTTTAACTGTACGTGTCCCATAAAGTGGCCCGCTGGACACAGGGGGCGAGAATATGAACTGTTGAAACAGTGACTTATTCCATCCCCCTCGACGGGGGAGGGTTAGAGCCTGCCCCGTACTCGATACGGGGGTGGGGGTGATGAAAAAACGCCTTTTCCACCCTCCCCTTAATCCCCTCCCATCCCCGCTACAAGACAGCGGGATCTTCGACAAGGGAGGGGAGACTAAGGCATTGCATTGACTGAACTTTTTAACATGGATCTGTTTCAATGATTCAACCTAGAATAGCTTCAGCCCCCTGTGTCCAGCAAAAAATGTGGGACATGTACAGTTTATTTAAAGGGGGCAGGGGGGGGATTTCACGAACGTTCTGAAAATCCCCCTCGATCCCCCTTTGTCAAAGGGGGAGGTTAAGCAGTTCCTTCGCCGGAAAAGATTTTGATGAAAATGCTGCCCAAAGAAATATCGATTTTGGACAAGAGTGAGAAATGGTAATGGTTCAGCGGTGTATGGGTTCAGGGTTCAAGGCTGCGAAGGGCATCGGAATTCGGGCGCGCATAAACCCCGCCCCTGGCAAGCCTGTCGATCGGCGGTCAAAACCATGTGCGCAAGCATTTACGGCACCATGTGGTGGGATCGAGATCCGCAGGGGGGGCACTAGGCTCCGGTGCGAGGTTTACGGTGGCTGTGCCGCCGGAGGAGAGGCGGTTTTTTACGGCATTGAAGGCGGGGCGCACACCTCGCCTCGCGGGTACCCCCATCTACCGGAATGGATCGTTGCTAAGAGGAGTCGGGAACTGGACGTATGTTCTTCCCGATGGTATTGAAAAGGCACAGCCGGAGGGGCAAGGGAAGTGCACCTTTAGATAAGGAGGGCGTAATGAGTGCGGAGGAAAAAACCTCGGGAGGCGGTGAGAGGATTGTGAGAACGACCTCCGCCTTTGACTGCGGCGGGCGTTGCCCGCTTAGATTCCATGTCAAAGACGGCGTGATCACAAGAATCGAGGGGGACGATTCCGAAGAAGCCGATAAGCAGTTGAGGGCCTGTCTGCGAGGCAGGGCCTATCGTCGCTGGATCTATCATCCGGACCGTCTCAAATACCCTCTGAAACGGGTTGGAGAAAGGGGGGAGGGAAGATTCGAACGGACCACGTGGGACGAAGCCATGGAAATCATTGTCCGGGAGTTGAAGCGTGTGAAGGAGGCTTACGGCAACGGCGCCGTTTTCTTTAGCGGCGGCGGCCATCTGGGCGCATTGCATACCATAGGCTCCCTTTCAAAAGCCCTCTGCATGTTCGGCGGTTATACCACCAGCTATGGAAATATTTCATCGGAAGGTCCGGTTTGGGCCGTGATGACTTCCTACGGCGACGTGATGGTGGGGCACGGCCGGGAGGACTTCTTGAATACCCGCCTCATCATCATGTGGGGCTGGGACCCCGTCAGGATGATTTCCGGCACGGATTGCGTTTACAATCTCATGAAGGCGAAAGAGTCAGGGATAAAGATCTACACCATCGACCCCAGGCTCACCCATTCGGGGGCTACCTACGCAGACGAATGGATCCCGATCATCCCCGGAACGGACACGGCCATGATGGTCAGCATGGCCTATGTGATCAGCAAAGAAAACCTTCACGACCAGGCCTTCCTGGACAAGTACACGGTGGGGTTCGATAAGTTCAAAGAGTATCTTTTTGGAATCGAAGACGGCATGGAGAAAACCCCGGCCTGGGCCGAGAAGATTACCGGAGTTCCGGCCCGGACCATCGAGCGACTTGCCAGGGAATATGCAACCGCGAAACCCGCCTGCTTGATGGATTGCCAGGGACCCGCGCGGTCTGCCATGGGTGAGCAATATACCCGGTGCGCCATTGCGCTCACCGCCATGACGGGGAATATCGGCAAGCCTGGGGGAAGCGCTTGTGGCGGGCTCATGGGCATCCCCTTCGGACACATGTTCCGTTCCGCGGGCATCCCCGGCGTGAAAAATCCCGTCGAAGCGGGAGGCCCTTCAATTCGCGGTACGCTGGACCTCAACCTCCGGTTGGTGCGCCGGATCCATGTGAATAAGGTGTTCGACGGCTTTCTGAAAGGTACGGCGGGGGGATATCCGGCGGACATCAAGATGGCCTGGTTCGCCGGCGGCAACATCATGACCCAGCGGGGGAACATCAACAAAGGGGACCGGGCGCTGAAGAGCCTGGAGTTTATCGTGGCACAGGATCTCTTCCTGACACCCACGGCCAGGTATGCGGATATTGTCCTGCCTGTCGCAAGTTTTGCCGAAAAGAGCGATTTGACCCGCCCCTGGCCTTCCGGCCCCTATTTCACCTTCATGAACCAGGCGATCGAACGAATGGGGGAATGCAAAACCGATTGGGAAATCGGCAATCTGCTCGCGGAAAAGCTGGGCTTTGAGGATTTCGATCCTCACAGCGAGGATGAGTGGCTCAGAGTTTTCGTAGAAAAGAACCCGGAGTATGCCCACTACATCGAGGACTACGAGGAATTCAAAGGGAAAGGCATCCACCGGATCCAGATGGATGAACCCTATGTGGCTTTCAGGGAACAGATCGAGGACCCGGAAAGTCATCCTTTCAACACCCCTTCCGGGAAGATCGAAATCTTCTCGCAGCGGGTGGCGGATTTGAACAATCCCATGTGCCCGCCCATCCCCAAGTACGTCCCCACCTGGGAAAACAGGGACGATTCGCTGGCGAAAGAATATCCTCTCCAGCTCCTCTCTCCCCATCCCAGGGTAAGGGCCCATTCCTCGTTACACGATGTGGATTGGCTGGAGGAGGTGGAGCCACATGTGGTGTGGATGAATCCGCTCGATGCCGAACCCCGGGGAATCCGGGACGGGGACGAGGTCTATGTTTTCAACGATCGGGGCAAATTGGCCATCAAGGCCTGGGTTACCCGGAGAATCATGCCCGGTGTGGTTTCCATCTATGAGGGCGGGTGGTACAGCCCGGACCAAGAGGGAATCGATCGCGGCGGCTGCGTGAATGTCCTCACCAACGATGCCTATTCACCGGGAGGCGCTGCGGCACTGAAAACCGCACTCGTTCAAATCACGAAATCATAAAGGAGAAAGAAGCATGCAGACGGGTTTTTATTTCAACCAGGCGCGGTGCACCGGATGTTTTACCTGTTCCGTCGCTTGCAAGGATTGGCATGATACACCCGCCGGGCCGGCTAACTGGATGAGGATCCTTTACCGGGAGGAAGGGAGGTTCCCGAAGGTCTTTGTCAGCCACGTGGCTTCCCCCTGCTATCACTGCGCCGAGCCGATTTGCGCATTTGTGTGCCCCAATGAAGCCATCACCAAGCGGGAAGAAGACGGTATCGTCGTCATTGATCGCGATAAGTGCCGGGGGGACAAGCCCTGCGGCATTATCCGTGAATCGGTCTATGGTCCCGGGTATCTCTATGGAGAAGCGGAGGCCCCCTGCCAGGCTGCCTGTCCCGCCCATCTCCATATCCCCGCCTACATCGCCCTGATCGCCAAGGGCAAGCACAAGGAGGCGCTGGACTTGATCAGGCAGCGGATGCCCTTGCCTTCGGTGTGCGGCCGGGTCTGTCTCCACCCGTGCGAAACCGTGTGCCGCCGCAAGGAAGTGGAAGAACCAGTGGCCATTATGGCCTTGAAAGGCTTTGTCACAGACTATGTTCCCCAGGAACTCCCACGGCCTCTTCCACGGACGCAGGAGGACAAGGTGGCGATCGTAGGCTCCGGCCCTGCGGGTCTCGCCGCTGCATACGATTTGATTCGTTGGGGATACGGTGTCACGGTATTCGAAGCCTTACCGGCGGCCGGGGGGATGCTGACCGCCGGCTTGCCCGAGCATCGTCTGCCCAGAGCGGTGTTGAAGAGGGACATCGATTATATCGAGGCGCTCGGTGTGGAGATCAAGGCCGGCACGCCCGTGGATCTTGGGCAAGGCCTCGATGAGCTTTTGAACCAGGGTTATGGGGCGATTCTCCTGGCCCTTGGCGCGCACAAAGGAGTCAAGCCGGGGATCCCTGGAGCCGATCTTCAGGGGACCGTTACAGGAACCTCTTTCATGCGGGATGTGAACGCCGGGAAGAGAGTTGAAATCGGTGAGAAAGTTCTGGTTGTCGGCGGTGGCAACGTGGCCATGGATTGCGCCCGCTCGGCATTGCGCCTGGGCGCAAGAGAGGTGAGAATCGCCTGTCTTGAGTGTAGAGAAGAGATGACGGCCGACTTGAGCGAGATCCACCAGGCGGAGGAGGAAGGGATAAAAATTCATCCTTCCCTCGCCTTGACGCGGATTCATGGGGACGCGGGGAAGGTTTGCGGCGCTGAGTGCGTTGAGGTGACCGGGCTCCGCTTTGACGGAGAGGGGCAGCCTCACTTTACGGTGATCAAAGATAGCGAACGTACGATCGCTGCGGATAGAGTCATTTTTGCCGTAGGGCAGAAACCGGATTTCAGCGGCCTCTCTTCCCAACCCGAAATCCTGACCAGTCAAAGGGGGACCATAGACGTTGATCCCGAGACCATGATGACCGGGCGCCGCGGGATCTTTTCCGCGGGGGATTGTTCTACCGGGGCGATCAGCATCGTGGATGCCATTGCCAGTGGACAGAAAGCCGCTTTCCATATGAACCGCTACCTCCAGGGAGACGTGCTTCGAGTGAAACCGAAGAGGACCGTGAAAGACGAAGAAATCGAAGTGGTGATCCCTGCGGGCATGGAGAAAGTGCCCCGTCAACCCGTACCCACCCTTCCCGTGTCGGAAAGGGTCTCCAACTTTAAGGAGGTTTCGCTCGGTTTTGATGCCCAAGCGGCCGTCAAAGAGGCAGAGAGATGCCTCAATTGCGCCGGCCATCTCTGCAAGGACGTTTGTCCTTATGACGCACCCCAGTTTGCCGATGAGGAAAAAGCCAGGATGCAGAAGTGCGACCTATGCGTGGATAGATGGGCCGAGAACAAGAAACCGATCTGTGTCGACGCATGTCCCATGAGGGCTCTCGATGCCGGTCCTCTCGAGGAATTGGAAGCAAAATACGGGGAAGTAAAAGAGGCCTGCGGCTTTTCTTACTCGAAGATAGCGGAGCCATCAATTCTGAGCAACCCAAAGAAGCGGCCTTAAAAGGAGGATCGTTTTCTTTCCACAGGGTATCCGCGGTCTCAGCAGGTCCCTGTGGTCGAGGGAGAAAAAGCAGCCCTACCGGGGGGTCATATCCCATGGGGTTCAGGTCCATGGGCTAAAGACCCCCTTATTTTTCTTGACAACGCGATTCCGGTTTCTTTATTTTAAGACCGTTTTCGATCCCCTAAAAGCATATTTATTTGCCCTATATTGGTAAATTTTTATCCACAATTTCTAGTATTTTTTTTCACAGTCTTTGGCTCACCCTTTCTTCTAGATTTAATAATTATTTGATATTACTTGAAATGTATTTTCTTCCATGGGTTGTCATGCTTTTTGCAGCTTTCTTCCATTCCGTCAGGGGCACTCTCTCGATGCGGACAGCGCAATCCAAGGAACTTCCAAAACCCGTTTTCCGATGCTCTCACATTTGTGCGTGGAGACGATCGAATGCGTGCTGCGGAACATTGGACCAAGAGAAGCCGGGAGAGGACGCCCCCAAATTGAAAGCATCGGGAAGCAAACTTTACTTTTTCCGGGAAGAGGGCTTATCGTAAGGGCTGTCCTGAGAGTGGGGAGGATTGGAATTGCGGTTATTCTGATTTAATCGACTCTCGATCTCCAAAATTGGATGTTCTAGTTCTGATATCCAGTTTATCGGATAAACAATAAACTCTTGAACAGGTTTCGGAGTGTTATCCCAATCACTGCGGGAGAATGGAAATGGCCACCTCTGGTCTTGAGATTCTGATGGATTTTCGCAGGATTTTGGGGAGTTATTCTTCATCATGTCCTAAATGCTTTATGATGTCGAAGGGCATGATTTCTAGGCATATTATTCTCTTATGTCAGGTTTGAAAATAACTGCTATCTCTATTAAATATCAAAGGATCGATCGGGCTAATAGGATAGATAGAAGTTGTCCGGAGTTGATTCTCAACGCTTAGGAACTCTGTTAACTTCCATTCGGCCGTCATTCCCGTTACTATTATTGATCAGTTTTTCCAAATAGGTGGGTAGATTGAAGTCGGGTTTACGGCAATCCTGGCTGAACTTGCGCAGCCAATCGCCGGCAAGCCTCTGAAAATTATGACGCTCCCGATAAACACAACGATTCTCGGGCGGGTGTGAAGCGAATTTTGCCAAGCTCCTCTGTATTACGACTATAGAGAGCGCCTATGCCCTGGGAAAGAGCTTCCCAGTCATTTGCAATTGGACTTTGTGGCTTCATTTTGTTCGGCTTACGAATTTTCAGAACCCCGCAAAGGAGTGGAACGAACTCTGGACGGGTTACTTCGCAATCGCGCAACGCTTTAAAGTAGTCGTTGAAGCTGGTCTTGATTTTGGAGAGTCGCTCCTTCGAGACCTCAAAATTGATTGTTTTACCGATATCTTTTTCCGAGTGCGTGAATTTGAAACGAATAATCGACTCAGGTACGATCATCCCGTTCTTACACACCTTTCGGAAAAAGCCGATGTCAAAGGCAAGCGCCCGCAGTCCGTTATAGCTGTTTGTGACCCGAATGAAGGGGCCGAATACGTCGGGACGGTTCTCTGCCGATACAAATTCAAAATCCAGTGCAGTTGAATTGTGCACGATGTCAATGAAGCAATGGCCGCCGGTTCCGGGCGCATCACTCGATTTGACCTCCCATTCGCCAGGTTTTGTTTCCGGGAAGACGGTTTGACAGCATTGATATGCCCAGTCCAACGCCTGGTGGTTTGTTACCAGCCGGTAGCCTCGACTAACTACCCCCAACACGCGGTTGGTCTTCGTGTTGACGATGGCTTTTTTGTCCGGTACCGAAAGACGCCGTTCCCCCGATTTTGTCGGAACACCCACGAAAAAAGGATGCTCTTTAACCGGAAACAAAACCTCATGGATTTGCGTTAATCGCGGGATAGCCTCATCCCTCCCTTTCTCTCAGTATCAAGGTAAATTCTCTGAGTTTGTCGGGATATTCCGATGACCGGCCAAGAGCAACCGCCTCGCCAGCTCCAATGCGCCTATGGGCCAGAAACACTCGTCACGGGGATGGCGCACATTCGGTTGTTCCGCTGCGGGGCGGCAATTGAGCAGGGAGTCGACCCATTGGCCGGGGATGGCGTTCCGGCCGTGCACAGCGCCCAGAAGCGCGCCCCAGATGGCTGCGTTGGTGTCGGTGTCTCCCCCGCGCATGACGGTGTCCACCACGGCTTCCTCCAGGTTCGAGGCGTGAAGGAGTTGCCAGAGAGCATTGCGGAATGCCGTCAGGACCCACCCCTGCTGGTGAACGTAATCCGCTGGAGGTGCCTCGGCGGCCCCTCGGACCGCATCGAGGAGACTTCCATCCGCCTTGATTTCTTCCGTCCACGCCATGATCTGCCGATACAAATTTCGAGCATCACAACCTTGGCTGACGGTATGGGCAATGGCCATCGTGAATAGCGTGTTGGCTTGCTGGCAGACCGGATGGGGATGGGTGATCGCTGCTTCCTGCCTTGCCCACTCGGCAACCAGCTCCGGGGCATGGTTGGCTCCAAAGATACCCAACGGGCTGATTCGCATCATCGCGCCGTTGGCCTGGCTGTCCGGATTGGGACGACCTCGCAGACCACCGGCGACGGTCATACCGCAATCGAAGGGGCCGGAGTCCAGCCAGAAAATGCAGGCATTCCTCGCTTCCTCGGGATCGTACCTTCCCTGGTCCGCCACGATGCGGGCCAGCGAAAGCGCCATTTCGGAATCGTCGGTCGGTTGGCCGGCAATCGTGTTCCAAGTGCCTCCGTCGGCAAGTTCCCGGACGCCTTTCGGGTATTCCCGCCGTATGTCATCCGGAGCCCGAAACTCGACCAGGCTGCCAAGGGAGTCTCCTGCGAGCTGGCCAAGCAAAGAGCCCTGGGCGCTGAAGAATATATCGATGTCGCGGAAGTCCCGGCTCATCCGATCATTGTCTCCATTTGAATATTCCATCGACCTGGAGGACGCCGTTCGCCGTAACATAGCCCAGAGTCATGGGCCGGAAATTGTTGCAGAAGGATTCGACATACACCTTCAGCAAGCGGCTCTGACGGAGGATGTCCAGTTCGCCGGAGAGATGGTTCACCACCTCTTGCGTCACCAGGGTGATCAGCTTTGCTCTGGCGCGGGAAGTCATCACATTGAACCGATTGAGGCTCATCAGGAATTCGTCCTCATCCTGAATGGCATCCTGGTCACCCAGGGCAAAGGAGGCGATGATCACATCACGCTGCTGCCCTTGAAACCGCTCGACCGTATCCACAGCGTCCCGGATAAGTTGATTCGAAGCGCCTAATGGCCCGAACACCTGCTGGAGCCTCGCGACGATCAATGCTTGTTGCGCCCGATGTGGGGTGACGATGCCAATCCCACTGCGCCAGAACTCATCCATCGCGTATGGGCTGTGCGAAGCGGCTATCGCGGCACCGGACGCGGGGTCTCTTTCATTTAGGAGCTGGTTGCCGAGGCGGCCATACAGCAGCAAGGCCATGGCTGCCACCGAATCAGCTTCAAAAGGATTCCATTGACTGCTGCGACCCTCGGGATAGACAAAACAACTGACTGGGGCATCCGGATCAAGCAACGATGCCCATTCGGGCGTCCAGAAAAGCGTCTGTGGCCATCCAGCGGGAGCCTGAACCGTCGGGAAAGGTGTGATGATATCAGTCCGCATATCCGGAGAATAACTCGTGAGCGACCTGTCGTAGCCTGCTTCGTGGGCCAGTTCGACGATCACGCGACTTGAGCGATAATTCTCTTCCAGGATGGCGGGCTGAACTTGGTGGAGCTGTTCAAAAAAGCTGTAGACCGAGCCGACCATCGCTTCGAGACCGACTGGCGCTTTCGCTTGGTGGATCGGTGGCAATTGCTTTGGATCGCCCGCGACCACAACGACTCCATCCGCTGCCAGAGACGCGAACGGAAGAATCGAATGAGCGACATCCACCTGCGACGCTTCATCGAGAATGATGCAGTCGAAGAACTCCTGGCGGGCGGCGGCGTTCCCAGTCACCAGAAGGTTGTGCGTCTGCTCCGGGGTAGCACCCACCACCGTGATACCCGTGCTGTTCTGCAGGCGTTGCCGTAGCTGCTGTACTGCAACAGATGGATTCCATTTGTTCAATTCCAGATCGAGGCCGGCAGGAATATTCTGGTCGATTGGCCGGTAACTGGAGCGGATGCGCACGCACCGCAGATCGGGATGCTGAACCATCTGACCGATGGCTGCGACAGATTCCAACAATACGTTATCAAGGGCGTTGTAAGTGGGAGCGCAGACCAGAAGGCGCAAAGGGATGTTGCGTTGCACCGCGTCAACAACCGCGTCGACTACTACCGCACGGAGTGTCCGGCTCTTCCCTGTTCCAGGAGGACCCCAAACGGTTTGAAGCCGGTGGCTTAGCGATGCCTCCCAAGCTGTCCACTGTGACGGATTCAGGGTTATTCCATTCTGCTCAAGGTATTGCCTAATCGCCGGCACATTTCTGATCACCGGCGCATTCGCCATCGCATTGCCAGACCATAGCAGGTCCGCTACCGGACTTCCTGCTGTTTGCCGGCCACTGCGCCTTGTGGTCAGTCCCACCGCCCTACGCACAAGCATATTGCTCCGTGCGTTGGGAGGATTGCCGATGGCATGCAACGTCTCTCGCAACTTCTTTGTGAAGGTGTCAACCCACACAGGATCGAGAACAACGTCTTGATTGAAATCCGCCAGTCCTTGTCTCTCCAGATCGTCAAGCATCGTTGGATAGCGGTTGTTGGGAAGGACAGCGATCAGGCCAGCGTCGCGGTCGATGGCAACGATACGGACCCCGGTCGCGGTTTCCATATATGCCCGCCATCCGGAGCCGTTGGGCGGCTCCAATGGAGTTCCTTGTGTTACCACCTGAAGCGACCTGTCAAGAAAACCGGGCATGTTCTCAGGAGCCAGCGCGAAGCTGAAATCTCGCTCGCGCGCCTTCACTTCCCTCGATTCCGGTCTCATCTCGTAAACGCGCATCCTTGGAAGCGCCGCAATCCCCAACTGGGCGAGCGCTGCTGTTTCCGCAGCCCCGGTAAGTCGACGGGTCAACCTTGCACTGCGATACCTGGCCTCACGCTCCTCTGGCGGCATGGCCCTGATCTGATGCACCTCCAGTTCGCCAAGGGCGGCGTTAAGCCGCGCGAATCCATACCACAACTGACCGTCAAAGCTGATCCCAGATTGCCGCTGTGGCGGTTCGATACGGATTGGAGGGGCGATTTGTTGGAGAGTCGGCCGGAGGTCCTCTTCGAGTCGCCTGGTAATTGCTTCAAGAGCGCCGAGTTGCTTGGTCACGGTTTCGCGCAGGGTCACAAGTTGGTCAGACCATAATCTGGGCCGTGTCACCCGCGCCCAGATTTCATGGGCCCGCTCACTGGGAATCTGGTCGCTCAGCGTGTCTTCAAACAGCGGGTGTACTGAGAATGCCGCCACCTGCTGGGGCAGAGAAGCCTGGTGGTAAACACGGGCGGTGTGGAAGAGCGTGTAATAATGAGGAATCGGGGCGGCGAGCAAGGTCCGCACGACCTCTCGAACAATGGTGATAGGTGATCGCCGAGTTTCCATGGCAGCGTTGGGCAACAGTTCCTCTGGCGGAAACAGCCAAGCGAGGTGCTGGATGGTTTGGTCCGCGAGGATAGCTTGCAGATGGCGACCGATAATCCGCGTGAGATGCTTGTATTGAACTGAATCCCAGATGTAGAACTGAACGGTCGTTCCCGCGTTGCGGTTTCGGGCATCCGTCAGGATCGTGTTGATGTTGTTCAGGAACGCCAAGAGCTCCCGGCGCTCAACGGGCAGGTCCTTCTGGTCGATCACGTGGGTGTGAGGTCCATAGGCATGGTTGGCTCTCTGGCCAACAAATCCGAATGGCTGGGGCTCGACCCAAAATCCCTTCACGCCCAACGAGAAGGTGATCGCGCTGCCCAAGTCGAAATCGACCGAAAGGTAAATGTGCAGGTCGGTATACTTGGGCATGACCCCGGAGGTACCGCTCTGTGGCGGGATGGCTGATTGCTGGGCTTGGAGGGATGCCGCTCTGCCGGCCACGACGTGGCGTGTCGCTCTGAGCGAGTAGTGGGCGTTGAAGGCCGCTGAGGTCGGCTGCAGTTGCGCCAATGCAGAAACGTCCGACACTCCTTGATCGGTCAAGGCTGCAGATGCCCCTCGTGAAATAAAAGCGACTCTGCTGAGATGATCCGTCTGCTGAGCGGTCGGCATGCAATGGAGGGCGTGAGCAGTCGGCTGGCCATTTCGATCAATCCACGGGTAGCCAAGGTAATCACATCCTTTGCATCTGTTGTCTACGTGCCAGGGATGTTGCTGCCAGGGACATGCGAAAGCCCGGGGAAGATCGGCCATGAAGAAGTGCTTGACCCTGCCGACGAACACCTCGAAGGGTACTGCCTCGAGGTCTTCCTGCATCGCATCCCACATCTGGACATATGTGGGAGTGCCTCCCTGATCCTCGATTTCCCGGCAGGTCCGCACCAGGCTTGAGGCGTCGTGCGAACCCGGCCAGATCGCGGCATCCGGAACGACCACGTAACGGTTGTCCAAGCCCTGATCAGTAAGCCATCCAGCCAAGGCCATGGAGTAATAAGTGACTTCCGCGAAATAGGAAGGAGATGGTTCAGCCGTGAGTTTGATGTCGATGACCCGGAGTTTGACCCGGTGGTCATCAGTGGCCAGCCACAGGACTGCGCCGGCCGGTGTGACATACCGGTCGATGTTCGAAGTGGGTGGCAACACTTCAATGAGGTCGGGCCGGAGCCGGGAATAATTCAAGCCATAGTTCTGCCTGTATCCTGCGATCCCCAGTGCGCCCTCGAAAGCAGGTCCCACGTCAAACTGAGATTCAACAAGGAAAGAGCCCTGCGGAGCGGTGGTCAGGTGGTTGACAAGTTCGATCTCCCGGAATCGTTCCTG